>ERZ1034865.19-NODE-19-length-141056-cov-22.451103_pt1 | contig 141056 bp, 138 predicted proteins | sample MGYA00520632_ERZ1034865 | MGnify/ENA primary metagenome ERZ1034865 (study PRJEB33766, sample SAMN09781738) | gut metagenome | biome: gut microbiome | host: Homo sapiens | place: Madagascar | study: EMG produced TPA metagenomics assembly of the PRJNA485056 data...
ATACGGAATCCCCGAGCTTCTTGATTTGCTCGCTGATCGTCTTCAGGTCTGCAACCGAGGGAAGCAATGCTTTGCATGTTGGCGTAAGCCCGTCCAGCGTGATGCGCGCGATCGGCACCACTGCCGTCAGCCCCGTGTAAAGGTCGCCCGCCTCGTAGGTCGGGTCTGCTGCCGCAGCAGCCGTAGCGGCGGTTGCGCCTTGCAGCACCTTCTCCTCTAGCGAGGTCACGCCCGTGGATGGGTCTACGGTGATCTCCAGCACCGCCAAATCCTTGCGGAACTGCGCCTGGCTGCCGTTTGCGATGGCGAAGGAGGTTTGTGCCTCGTTGACTACCCATCTCCCATCGACCATCAGACCGCCCGTGTCGACGGTCAATGTGTTCGAGTCGGTCATCGTGCATGCCAGGTTGTTGAGGGCATCGAGGGCATAGCGCCCCTTGCCCAGCATGCCAGCCTGCATCAGCGCCTGCTGGTCGGCGGTAACGTGCGGCTTGCCCTGCTTCGCGGTTACTACGTCGAATGCCATGCGTTACTCCCCTCCGTTGATGAATGCCATCGTCTGCGCGCATTGCTCCATCTGCATCTTGCGATATTGCGCGTAGCAATCGGGGCAAAGGTCGAAATCGCGGGTGTCCCCCCGCTCGCCAACCACGCTGATCCTAGCCCATCCGAGCAGGTCAACCTTGTCCCCGCTCGCGTACACGGGCGGCTCCTGGCAGCCGCCGCGATCGCATACCAACTCGATGAATCCTTCTGTGCGCATTAGATTGCCCCTGTCTCGTATTGGACGGTCACAGTGCCGCGCTCGTCCATCTTCATTATCTTTTTGGTGACTTTGGCGCTGGCGAATATGCCGGTCTTTGCATCGGTTCCGCCCACCGTGTCGCCCACATCGTAGAGGTCGAGCGAGGCATCCAGAGCGACGCTGACGGAGCGGGCATCCGCCCAGTACTCCTGCAATTTCTTCGTGCCGTCCTCGATCAGCTTGTCCTTGTCGGCGCTGCTGTAGTTGTAGTACTCGCTGTTGTCGAGCACCCCTTTAAGCGCCTGCTTCGTGGTGCTTACCTCGCCCTTGTCGTTCATGTAAAGCTCGACGTTGACGCGCTCGCCGTCCTGGCCCTCGCCGCGCCCCACAAGGTGGTTCACGGGCAGGTAGTCCATGTCGATAGCCACGTCTACCTGGTCGGCATCGAAGGCCTCGTCCTTGCTCCAATCCTTGGCCTGCACGGCTGACAGCACGGGCTTATCGCCGTCGTGCACGATTCGCAGCTTGCCGCCGACCTTCGAGAGCATCGCGACGATGCCGTTCAAAGCATCTTGGTACTTGTCGAATGTGTGCGACTTGATGGTGAGCGTTGACTTCGCGGCATTGACCTTGAAGCAAGCGGTTAGACCGGTGCGCGAGATCAGGCTTCGAAGCACGTCGTTTGCGTTGCCGCTGACGGTGAGCGAGCCCACGCCGCTGTCGGGCACCAGCACCTTCGATGCGAGCAGGCCAAACCATGTGCGGCCGTGCCACGTAAGGCCGTCGTCGCTGGCTATGCCAGTGAGCATGCCGCCGTATGCGGTGCCCTCGCAGTACACGTACATTCCGCGCTCAACCTTCGGTGCGGAGTCGGGCATCGTTATCTCCATGTCGTTCTCGGGGTCCTTGCCCACGCCGAACGCCATGTCGACATCAGTGGGGGCGATGGGCATTATGTCCACGCCCTTCGCGCTTTGCAGCATCAAGTCCATGGCAGCGCCACCGCCCTCTCGATCAGATCAAGCGAGAAGCCCCAGCCCTGGTCCCATGTCACGTCGTGCGTGCCGTGCTTGATGTGCTCGTAGATATAGGAGCCGCTTCCCTCAGCGCCGCGAACACGCTTCGCGAAAACGTCCTGGCTGTTGCCGTAGCGGTCGGACAGCACCACGGAGTCGCCCTTCATGGAGCGCTTCTTGGTTGAGTCGATCACAAGAAGGCCGCCCGCTGGCACCGTCACGTCCACGCCGTAGCGGTTGCCGCCGATGTAGATCGACGGTTTCGCGGCATAGCCGTAGATCGTCAGCCTGAAATCGCACGGTGCAATAGAAGCCACTTCGAGCTTGGAGCCGCGAGCGGTGCTGCCGTAGTCGTGCGGGAAGTCGTACTCGTGATCGATCCCGCCCATGTCGGACGATGTGCCCGATGCGGGCATGAACTCGTAGCGCGTTTCCCTGCGCCAAATCGGGTCGGGCGCGAAGATGGAGACCGACAGAAGGCGGTTGGCATTGGTGTAGGACGGCGCATCGGCGGTGAGGATGTAGCAGTCGAGCTTCCACCCATCGACCTCCCAGGTGCCAGGGGTCCCAGCGTCCAAGTCAAGCGCCAAAAGCTCCATCATGAGATTCGCCTTAGCCTTGTCGGCGCGGCGCGTGAAGCCAAGCTCGCCAGACATCTTGCGCTCATCGCGCGAGGGAAGCGCGCCCGAATGGGCATAATCCCATCCGAGCGCAGCAACCGATGCAAGCGCTATGCCTTCGCGGCCCGACACATCGAAGACCGTCCCATTGGCGGTAGTGTATGTGGACTGTCTCATACGGCAGCACGTACCTTTCGGTTGAAGTCGCGGTCGGTCATCGTGGGCGTGTAGTTCTGGATGATGTAAGGCAGGTTCTGGTCGAGCCATTGCAGCACAGCCAGGGACCCATCGCCGCCGCCGTCGACGTCGATCCCGGCGCCGATGCCGCCTAGAACCTTGGGCGAAAGCGGAAGCACCGCCTCGTCGTAGCGGCGGTTGTCGCCAACGCCGATCAAGTGCGGGGAGTTGGCGCCGAACAGGCCGCCCTTTGCGTACCACGAGACGCTCACAGACGGAACAGACCCCGATTGGGGGTCGAACTTGCCGTTCATATGGAAGTGCGGCAGCGCACCGACGTTGATACGGGGGATCGTGAGCCGCATTCCGTTGACGCTCGACTGGATGCTGCTCACGCACGTCCTGATGGCTGACATCGCCTGATTTCCCGCGTTTCGGGCGCTGTTCACGAAGCCGTTGAAGGAGTTGCCGCACGATGACATCGCAGACTGGCAAGACGATGCCAGGTTGCGCATCCCAGACGAAGCGCTGTTGGCTGCGCTGGACACACCGCTTGACATGGATCGAGCCTGCCCGTTAAGCGATCCCATGGCGGCTGCGGCTGTTGCGCAGCTGCCAGCAGCGGCCGCGCATGCGCCCGCAAGGGTTGCCAAGCCGCCAGCCGCAGCGCCAGCCCCGCCAGCCGCAGCGCCAGCAGCGCCGCCTACTGCGGCAAGCGAGCCAGCGGCAGCGCCGCCGCTGCCGGCGATCGAGGGCAGCGACCCCGCCATCTGGTTGAAGGCCCCGCACACCACGGAAGCCGAAGCGCCCAAAGCGCCCATGGCCCCTGCGATGGCGCTAAGCCCAGCGGACACGATGCCAAGCGAGCCGCCGAGCAGCCCCATCGCAGCCGCAAGCAGCCCGATGGTCGCGGCACCCATTGCGGCCCCTGCGCCGACGAGCACAAGGCCAGCGCCAGCGAGCATGGCGCCAGCGCCAACCACGATAAGCGCTGCGCCCAAGACAAGGGCACCAGCGCCCATCATGAGCACGTACGGCGCGCCCATCGCCACGGCAGACGCGACCAGCATCAAGCCAGGGCCCGCGATCATCGCGCCCACGCCAACCACGATAAGCGCTGCGCCGAGCACAACAGCCCCCGCCGCGAGCAGGACGCACCCTGCGGCGGCAAGCACGGCGCCAGCCGCCACTATGACAAGGCCAGCTCCCATCACCACCAGGCCAAGCCCTGCCACCAAAGCGCCAGCGCCGAGCACCAGGCAACCGACGCCCAACGCGGCGATGCCGATCGCGCCCTGGGTGCCGTACTGCGCGATGATCGGCAGCTGCTGCGCGAGCATGGACATGCCAGCGGTTGCAGCCAGGATGCCGACGCCGATCAGGGCGATGGCGGCACCGAAGGCAATCATGCCGACCGCTCCGGCGGTAAGCGCGGGGCCGATGGCTGCGGCACCAGCGGCAAGCAATGCGATCGCAGCCACCATGCCGACCATCACCACGACCGCGCCAGGCCCTGCGGCGGCAAGCTGGATCGCGGCGTTGGCGATGATGCCCAAGCCGACCGATGCCAGCAGCACGCCAGCGCCGAGCGTGATGAAGGCCACGGCAATCGAGAGGATGTTCTTCGGCTGAACCTTCTTCAGTGCCTTGGCAAGCTTCTCGATCGCGGTTGTGCTCTTCGGTGCGCTCTTCGGCAGCTCCTCGGTGGCCTTGCCCACTGTGGTAAGGCCATGCGAGACGGCATCGACGACCTTGAAGGCCGCGAACGCGCCAGCAAGCGCAGTGATGATCGGCGCAAGCTGCGAAGCGTGCTCTTTGAGGAACGCGCAGGCGCTGCCCACAGCCTGGATGATCGGCTGCAGCGCGTCCATCGCGGCTTTGAGCACATCGGCTGCGCTGGCTGCGCTCTGCTCCGAGCCGTCAAGGCCGGTCAAGGCGCTCAGCACGCCGCCGATGAATCCAATAAGATCGGACACCGCTTGCCCCAATGTGGACATGGCGTCGGAGAACGCCTGGGCGGCGCCGTTATCCTGCAGCTTCGCGCCGAGCTGGTCTACCCATCCCATGAGGCTTGACACAGCCTGCGCGGCAAGGTCGCCAGCCGCCTTGATCTGCCCGGTCATGGCCTGCGCGGCACCAGCGATCCGGTCGGTGCCGAACGCCTGGATCACGCCAGCAACCGACTTGACCACGGAGTTCTGCAGGTTGGCCATGCTGGTCGCGATGCCTGCGGTGCCAGCCTTCGCCTGCTCGGCGAAAGACGCGAAGCCTTCCAGCCCCTGCTGGTCAAGGTCGACGAACGCCTGCGTGAAGTCGTCGATGGAGACCTTGCCCGTCTTCATCGCCTCATAGAGGTCTTGGCTCGATGCCGAAGCCCCAAGGAGCTTCTTCGCCACCTGGTCGAGTTGGCCAGGCATCGCCGTCTGGATGCTTCGCCAATCTTCCAGTTCAGGCTTGCCCTTGGCAAGCGTTTGGGAGAACTGCTCCAACGCGGCTTCCTGCACCTGCGTCGATGCGCCGCCGGCAAGCAGCGCGTCGTTGAAAGCGAGCATGATGTCGGTGGACTTGCCGATGTCCTTGACGGTCGGGACGATATTCTGGACAGAAGACGTCATGGCATCGAGGCGCGTGGGCAGGCCTGTCAGATGATCGCTCATCTTCTGGATAGCCGCGCTTGCGTCGGATGCCTGGTACCCAAGGCCGCTGAGGACGCGGGGGAAAGCCGCCATCGTGTCGACGCGTGACACGGCAGCGGATATGCTGTTGCCGACGGCGCTCATCGCTGCGGTGATGCCCGTCTGCACGGTGCCGGCAACAGCGCCGGCAATAGCCGCCATCTTCGTGCCGAACGTGCCGAAGGTGGCGGTTGCGGACTTCAAGCCGCCCATACCGCGGTTGAAGCCGCCGCTGAACTTCGAGCCGCAGGCGGCCCCGTTCGCGCCGAACATGCTTGCGGTCTTGCCGGCAAAACCGTCCATAGACGGCATAATTGATACGTAGGCTGCGCCTACTTGATTGGCCATGGTCGGTCACCTTTCGGCTTAGACCATGCCTAACACTCTGTCGATCTCCGCCTTGTGCGCGAGTGCGGCATCGGCTGCCTGGCGGTTGCGGTGGCGCTCCATCGGAGTCTGCAGCGGCTTGGGTCGGTTGCGCCCCTTGCTGCCGTCCTTGGACTTCTGCCACGTGAGGATTCGCAGCGAGTACTCGACCGACCAGAGCAGCCGCTCTGCATCGCTCCATATCAGGTCGGGGCAATCGCGGCGCGCCGTTCGCGATTCCTTGGGGAGCTGTTCCCAAAGGATGCCGTACATGGTGCCGTCTGCAATGGCATCCATGCCCTCGTCATCAAGCGGCAGGGCGACTCCGTAATACTGCATAAAGTCCGCAACCAGCTCCGCGCGGGCATCGATCCACGCGCGCACAAAGCCGATTAGTTTTTTGCTGTGGCTTCCTCGGCCACGTGCTCAAGGAACGCCGCAAAGGCATCATCACTTGCGCCGAGGTCGGACACGGTGCCGTCCTCTTCGGGGATGCGGTCAAGCGCATCGTCGAGGTTGCCGCAGAGGATCTTGTCGATTGCCCAATATCCACGGTTGGCATCCTCGGTTATGCCGGCAAGGGCTCGCTGCACCTTCACGGACTTTACCGCCGCGCAGTCGATGCGGAACTTCTCGCCACGGAAATCGATTGTCTTGATGTTGTCGGAGTGCTTCTTAGTGTTAGCCATGGTGGTTTCTCTCTTTCTAGGTAGGCTTCGTAGGCTCATGCACGGTGCATGCCTTCCTGGGGCGTTCCCACGCCTACAGATGGGAGCGCCCCAAGAAGGCGACCGCGCTAAAAAACAGCGCCCACCGTTGCGGTGGGCGCTTGATGCTCAGTTAAGCGGCATCAGTCTCAGTCGACTCGAAGTAGTCGTAGCAGGTGTTGCCCTCGGAGTCGGTGAGGTACTTGATGGTCAAAGGGCGCTGGCAAAGCTCGGAAGACGCGATGGTGAGGTCGTCAAGCTCGGAGGACTGGCCCTGCGGCACAACCTTGCGCCAGCGGCGGTTGTTCTTCAGCACCAGTTCCAGCACGTAAATGAAGGTCGGATGGGAGTTGGAGTTGTGCTTGACGGATATAACGCCGCCCTCGTCCTTTACGTTGTCCTCGCCGTACTGGCGCTTCAGGGTGCTTGCCTTGATCTCGGCGAAGGTAACCTGCGCGGACTCAACGCGGTTGGAGTTGGAGGAGTCCATGAGGTCGCCGTTCATGTCGACGGTGTCGTTGGAGTCCTCGTCGATGGCCTCAACGTATCCGTCCTCGGAGATGAAACCAAGGCACTCAAAGGCATCGCCGAGACTGGTCTTGATGTCGGTTGGCAATGCGGTGCCTACGGGCGCGGAGTAGATATAGCCGCCCTTGACGCCCTTGCCGGAGGAGACGTTCTCTTGGTTGTTGGTTTTGGAAACAGTTTTTGCCATCGGCAAATCCCTTCTTGTCATTCGCAAAGGCGCAGGGAAACCTGCACCGTATAGCGAGAACGACCCGTTTGAGGGTCGTTCGATCTGTAGGTATTTGTAGGCTTCGGGTCGAATATGTTCGGCTCTTCGTCGAGGTCGCGCACCGCTTCGCGCACTCTCGCCGCGATCGCGGCTGCATCGCGGCGGCCAGGCTTGCCAGCCCAGCAGTCGATGTCCAGAAGGACGGGGTCTGCGAAGCTTGAGCCGCCGCCGACCTGCTCAACCACGATGTACTGGTCTGGCGGCGATGCGGGAACCTCAAGAAATGCAGGAAGGTTGAGGGTGGCTTTCAGCTTGCGAGCCACCACCGCTTCCACGTCCATCATCTGCCGCCGCCTGCACCGGCTCTGCCAGCCGCCTTGGTCAGCGTCTTGTGATAGAACTCGTCGGCCATCGCGTCGCCGTTCTCCGTTGTCACCAGGTAGCCTGTGCCAAGCGAGCCCTTGAAGGGCTCCACGCCGTACACAGCGCCGGGGCGAGCAGACGAGTCGGCAGCGCCCTTCACCGCATGGGCCTTGCCGCGAAGCATGCCCTGGATGTTGGTGTTCGCCATGACGGCTGGATAGCCAGCCTTCTTGGCCTTGTAGCGCTTCAGTCGCACCTTGCATCTGCACTTAACCATCTGTTCTGGTCACCTCCACGGTGAGGTTGTAGCCGCCAGGGGTGTTGGCGGGGGTGTACGGCTTGGGATCGCCGATAACCGCGAAGCGCTCTCCCCGCACCAAACAGAAACAGCCCCTAAGCGGGGCTGTCCATGTTTTCGGGAAGTGAAGCGTGTACTCGACGCTCACGCCTTCGGGGCGCGTCTCGTCCAATGATTCGGTCGATCCAGGCTGCACGATCACCTGCACCGCCGTTTCCGTCGGCGTTGAGCTGATCGGCTCGCCCAGATCGTCAAGCTCGGTGTCGGTGCTGATTACCGTCACTGTTTCGGCTGCAAAGAGGTTCATTGCCGCTCACGGTCCTTCGCGATCATGGCGGGGATCGAGCCGATGCGCGTTCCCGTCAGGCCAAGCCGCCTGCGGTCGTTCTTGCCAAGCCACAGCTCGGCAGTTGGGTTCGCGAAGGTGACCGAAGCGTTGTATGCGCCAGCCGCCTGCGAGAGCTGCGTTGCGCCAGCCATGCCGAGAGGGACGTTGTACGCGCGCGACACGACCGCGCACGTCACCGCCTTCGCCGACTGGTCGAAGATCGGGTGCTCACCCTTGGCGTACACCTGTGCATAGCGTTCCATGTACGCACCGAGCAGCATCGCGCTCGCATCCTCCAGCAACGCCTCGACCCTCGCAGAATCGCCTTCGGCTACCGCGCCGTAGCGCGCCTCGTAGTCGGCAAGCGTTGCGAAGGCCTCCATCACAGCGCCTCGTACAGCTTCACGAGCTCCGCCTTCGTTGCCTTCTTCGGGGCGAAGCCGCCAGCGGCTTCGATGGCGGCGTGAAGCTCGGCCACCGTCATGCCAGCGGGGTTCGACCCTCCGACCGCTTCATCGGTCGGCTCTTCTGACTCGGCTTCGGTCTGCTCTTCGGTTGCCGCTTCGCAGATCACCTCGCCTGCCGCCGTCACGAATCCAGCGGCTTCAAGCTCGGCGAAGCGCTCGGGCTCAAGCTCGACCGAATCGCCCGCGTAATGGATCTTCAAGGTATCGCGGTCGCGATACGGGTATGTCACTGATGCGTGCATGTAGGCTGCTCCTTTTTAAGCGGTTGCGGCGATGGTGCCCTTGACGACCATGTCGATGTACTCGGCGAAGAAGGTGATGCCGGTGTACGCGACGGTGTCGTATGCGAGGCTCTTCAGCTCGCTGGAATGGTTGATGGCGATGTAGCCGGACTCGTCGGTGTAGAAGCCGAAGAGGTCGTCGCCCTCGGTGCTCGCGGTGTAGACCTTGACGTTTTTCTTCACGGTGGCGTAGATCGTGCCGGCGGGGACGGAGCCAGTGGACACGAGGGTGCCGAGGCCCGCCCAGTTCTCGATATAGGAGATGCCGAAGGCGGAGAAGACCTCGGAGTCGGCGATCTGCTTAGCGAAGTCAACGGGGTTCACGAAGTAGATGACGTCCACGTCGCCGAAGGAGTAGTCCTCGACGAGGTTGTCGAGCGCGGCCCACGCGTTTGCGGCGGTGGCGACGAGGTTCTTGCCGGTGACGGCGGTGGTGCCTTCGCCGGCGAGCACGTTGACGAAGTCCTTCTTGATGCCGCGCTGGATGTCGGAAGTCATCGCGGAGTCGGTCTCGTCGACGGCGGCCTCATAGCCGCGCTTCTTGATTTCCTGCAAGGTGGTCTTCTTGCGGTAGGGCTTGATCGCGACCTCGTAGGTATTCACGTCGACCCAGGTGTACTTGGATTCCGGAATCTCCTGCCCCTCGACGTACTCGGTCTCGGAGAGCTTGCCGGTGATTTTCTTCTGGTGCAGCGTCTCGCCGACGTTCGCCTTGATGGGGTCGCAGGCGGAGAGCATCTTCGCGAGCTTGTCGATGGATTTGGTGAAAGTGTCAACGAGGTAAATGTTTCGGGCTGCTGCGAGGGTCTTGATATCGGGCATTCTGGCCCCTTTCTCCTCTTACTTGAAGAGGTCGATGTTGGCCGCAATGGCGGCCATGCATTCTTTCTTGTCCTCGATTCCGAGGATGTCCTTCTTGGAGGGCTTGCCTGGCTTCTGCTTCTGTCCGGCTTCCGGCACGCGCGGCGCGCCGCCCTGCGGCTTCGCGATTGCCGCGATTGCCTCGGCCTGCGCGGTGAGGGCTTCCTCGTCCTCCCCGTTGAGCGATGCGACCAGGGAGCGGTCCACGCCAGTGGCGGTTGCCACAGAATCGATCAGCGCGTTGCGCGCTTTGGCGGCTTTGAGGCTGTTGTTCTCCTCTTCGAGCGCCGCAAGCCGCTCTTCAACCGTTGGGTCCGGCTTCGGTGCGGACTGTTTCAAGCCTTCCAGCTCTGCGCGGTTGTCCTTCGATCGCTTCTCCCATTTGCGCGACTGTGCAAGGGCCTCCTCGTAGAGAGCCTTGTAGTCCTTCTCTTCTCCCGCTGCGGTATCGGCTGCCTGACCCTGTGCAGGTTCGGCGGCCGCCTCTTCGGCTGCGGGTGCCTGGTCTGGCTTTGGCATTCTGCCCTCCTTCTTGCGCTGTGCAGCGCTTCGGTTTGCCCCGTGCGGGGCGTTTTCTGGTATGAAAAAAAGGCACCCGTGCGGGTGCCTTGAATCAACGTGGCGGATGGGGCGGGATTCGAACCCGCGGAGCCTTGCGGGCTCACCAGGTTAGCAACCTGGCGCGATAAGCCGCTCTGCCACCCATCCATGTTTTCGCTTTTGTTCGCCCAAACCGGGCATAATGCGATTGAGCCGAAAAAAGTCCGGGTCAGTAACCGGAACAATGTTTCGGCTCTCTTCGTGCTATAATTTCAACTGAGCCGAAAAAGGTATGGGTTCATAGCCCTAACAATGTTTCGGCTCTTTTTATTTCTTGTAGAGAACGGCCTTGCCGTCTTTGACGACCAAGATTCTTCTTGCCCTCGGATCGTCGAGCATCCCAACTGCTGCCGCTTCCAGGGCGTCCGCATCGTGCTCGTTTACCGATAAATCAACTATCACGCTATCCGACTGGTTCAGGGCATCTGATATTCGCTCCCTTGCCTTTCCGGGCAGCCTCGTCGTAAGCCTCTTGATTTCCCACAACTCCCCATCGAGCCTTATGTCGGGCGTGTGGTCGCCCTCTTCGCAAGAAGGGGTAAGGAACTCTACATCATGGCCCTTCGCAGCCAGCCAAGACGCAAGCTGTATCTCTTTTCCTGCTGGCTTCGCCCAGTACTGGGGGCTTATCGTGCCCTTGCTGCCGAACGATGAGACGAACGGCTCGAAGATTCCGTAGTAGTCGCCTTTTCGCTTCTGCTCGCGGAAAAGCGGCCCTACCTTCGCGTTGATTTCATCGGCTTCCTGCGCTATCTCGGCGATCGTCATCTTGTAAAGGTCGCGCTCGTACACGGTTGCCCGCTCCACGCGCTGCCACATGTCGTAGGCGGCCATGGGGTCGAAGCCCTCCACCAGCACGGCCATGGGGTCGTCCTCGAATCCAGGCACTACTTTGCAGTCGCAGCCTCGGTGGAAGCTCTTGAACTCGCCAGCTGTTTTGCGAGTGTGGTAGACCGCACCGCGGGAAGCGAGCATCAGGCAGAATGCGCACGTCTCGCGCCCGGTTGTTACCCTGGCAAAACGCACTCCTTTGGCTTTGTCGCGCCCGACATTGGCGATGATGGTCTCGTTAAGGCTTCGGAAGGCATCGTTCCTGGCGTACTCGCCGCACGCCTTCGCGAACGCGGCATCGCCACCTTTCACGAGCTTCTTCGCCTGGTACCTTGCCACTGCGTCAGACTTCTCAGGCGAGTAGACCGCCATGGTGATGGCCTGGTCGAGGCTTACCCCCTCGGACTTTGCGCGGTGGTCGTACCATTCGGCGGCGAACTCCGACGCGATGTCGTCGTAGCCCTGCACGTAGCCTTCCATGATCAGCTTCGCTGCTTCGCGCTTCTCCGCAACAGAGGCAGCTGGGTTCTGGCTGCACCAGTTCAGTACCGAAGACTCAACGTCCGATGCGGCCTTGTTGCCGATCTGCTCGACCGCCTTGTTGTAGGCATCGAACTCATTCCGCGAGATCATCGGATTGCTCCTGGATCGGCTCGCCTGGCTCCTCGCCGCCCGATGCGGCAACCACGCCGCTTATCAGAGCAGAGGCAGCCGCCTTGGTGACGTTGCGGCGAATCTCCGATTCGACGTTGCGCACCTCGTCATCGTCCAGGCCGTTCAATCGCCAGAAGGTCGGGGTGCCGGCAAAGCCATCGACCACGGAAGCGAGCTTGATGGAGCTGTCGGTCTGCTGTGCCAGGGTCGGCATCGCGGGGTTGAGGAAATGTACCGAAACATCGCATGAATCCTGCGCTTCCTCGTACGTGGTGCCGCGCTCCGTTGCGATCGCGGCGGTGGCCACACGTGTGAGCGCCGCCTTCGCTTCCTTGATGAAGCTCTTGCACTTTAGGATCAAGGGCTCGTTCTCGGCATAGATCGCTTCGGCGCTTGATGGGTTGTCAGACATGATGCCGAACTGCCCGACGTGGATCCCCGTTGCAGCGCTCATTCGCTTGCAGAGGTTGGCGAAGTGCTCTGTCATAGGCTGCATGCTCGGCTGCGTGAGCTGGCCGAATTGGGGAATCTGCCCCTCGCTGTTCATCGAGACCTCGAAGATGGAGCCGATGAACGCGCTCCATTTCGACTTGTCCTCGAAGGCATCGCCATCGGTGCCGAGCAGATATTTCTGCGTGGATGCGGCGAAGGCAGCCGCGATCTCCTCATTAACATTGGCTCGCATCGCGCAATCGATCAGCCAGCGCACCTCCGAGTTGATGCGTGAAACGCCGAACGGGCGGTCATCGTCCGGGTTGTGCGGCATGATGAACATAGGCACAACGCCAAGGCCGTGCTCGATGTACTCGGCGAACCAATCACCATCTCCGTTGTCGCGCAAGCGGATAAGGCAATCGGGCAAGAGCACATCGACCCAATTGGGTCGGTTGGTAGTGCGCCCGTTCTCACGGGCGAAGGAAACAACCCACATGCCAGACGATAGGCACTCGTGCACGTCGTCCCATATGCCAGTGGACAGTGTGGGCGGGTACGACGTGATGCGGGCATGCCCGTCGTCATCGGCAGTGACGACCCACATGCTGAAGCAGTATTTGAGCGCGGAGTTGACCGCCTTGCCAACGCGTGTGTCCATGAAGTTCCGGCGAGATATCCGTTTCAAAAGCGCGTCGGTGTCGATGTCCTCCGGTGCAGTGAAGCCATCGAAAGACAGATGGTCGCGCATCACCTCGACGCACTTGTAACCCCAGCCGCAGGCAACCTCCAAGTCGGACAAAGTGTCGGGGACGGCGATCCCCAGGTCTTTGAGCATGTTCCTGGCTTCGTAGTACTGGGAGCGGGCAAGGTTGCCGCTGTAGTGGGATTGCCAGTTGTTCAGCAGCTCTAGCACGACCTTCCGATGCTCGGGGAGCAAGCCGCTTGCAGATGCCACAGCGTAGGGAATGGATATAGCCAATTAGCTTACCCTTGCCTTTCTATTCGGGTTCCTCTTCGATACGGTGATTCCGAGCATCGCCAAGCCAGCGGCCTCTATCGGCGATGAGTTCTCGCCGCCGAAGCCCCAGCCGCCAGCCTTGCCTATCTCGCGGCGTGTCGATGTTGCCGCCGACAAGTCAAGCGCGGGGCATTCGATGTGCGTGATTTGATTTGTCCGAGCCGCATCGAAGATCAGGTTCGCGGCGGTTACCGCCTGGTCCGTGGTCGGGCGCATGACGTACCCGCGCGGCACGCCCAACGCCGCCATCCGATCGCAAAGCGAGCCAGCGGCGCTCTTGCCGTCGATTACGACGGTGCTTGCGCGCCCTGCGCGGACGGTCAGCCAGCTCACAAGCCATTCGATCCCGCGGGCAGTCGATTCGCAGAACGGAAGCTCAACGTGCACGGCTCCGCCGCTCTGCGCGGCAACCGCCAATGCCACAGTCGCGCCATCTGGGGAGAACTTCACGCCGTAGGCAACCTTCTCGAATCTGCTGGGAGCAATCGCGGCTGGTATCTCGGTCTCGCGCCAGAGCTCTTCGCCGATAAGCGGCTTCTCTACCTGCTCGATTGGCGGCAGCCAATAGCCTAGGTACTCCTGCGCGATCCCGAGGTCGTCGCCCTTCATGCCGTAAACGCCGGTGCGGATGTCGGCGGCTTCGACCAATCCTTCTGCCAGAGAGGGGTTTGCGGTCGGCCATCGCGACTCGTCCATCGGGTCGCCCACCTCGTCAACGCCGTACTCCAACCAGCAAAGGTCATCGCCTGGCGTTCCCCAGGCTTCCTCGCGAAGCTCCCTGAATCGGTCTGCCGTGCATCCCGCACGCGTGGGTGTTCCAACGTAGATCAATTGCGAGTTCTTGTGCGGCGAGTGGGTGGTGGTTGGGTTGAGTGTCTGCGTCTGCGATTTGGTCAGCAACTGCGCCTCGTCGTAGATGATCACATCGAAACTGTAGCCAAGCGATGCCGAGTCGGTTCGCGTGGAGAAGCAGAGAACGCCGCCGTTGGCGAACTCGAAGCATTCCTGCGCGGTCTTGCTCTTTGCATCGGAAACATGCCGGTTGAGATATCGGGGCGCGTCAGGATCCCCGGCACGCTTGCCGAATATCTTGCGGAAACGGGCAAGCATCTCGCACGTTGTCGAGTAGTTGTGGTCCGTCCAAAGCACGGAGTACCCAAGCTCGAACACCAGAAACGCCGCCCATATGATCGCGTCGTGCGATTTTCCCGCCTGGCGCGGAACAGACATCCCGCACCTTCGGTGGACCCACTTGCCGTTCGCGTCGATGCGCGACCAGTCGGCAAGCGGTGTGCGCTGCCATTCGCCAACGCCGTATCCGATGATCGCCGCGAAGTCCACGACCTCGTCAAGGAGGTCGGTGTGGCCACGGCTTGAGGACACGTGCTTACGTGGCTGGCATCTTCGCGGCGATCCTGGCGGCGATGGAGTCAAGCGCTTGATCGACTGGATCCCCATCACCTCCACCTTCCAACCGCTCTAACTCGTCTATCGTTGCGCGGTACTCGCGGGACAGTCCCGCGATCGCCTGCGGGGGCGCGTCGTTGAGCGCCGCGCGAAGGATCCCGCGAAGCTCGATCAGCCTTTCGGCCGTGCTCTTCGGCTGCTCGCCCTTCGGCGTTACTGGGCAAGGATCCTGGGCAACGCCATCGGGCGGCGCGTCTGCCGCCCAAACCCTCTGTACCGTCGACTTTGAGCAGCCCATGCGCCGCGCCGTCTCCGTTACTCCGAGCTGGGGAAACATGGTCACGATCGCCTTGCGCTCGGAAGCGGTGAGCTTGTGCACCTTTCCCATTTCCTTCAGCTCCTTTTCTTCGATAGCTGGGTAAGCTTGAACACCGTGGGAAAAAAAGGCGCAATGCGGCTGGTCTAGCCTCTACCACGGTAGGAGGGGTATACCACCAGGTCACCAGCTAAAACTTGTTTTGCATCCAACGTCTTTTGCCCGTGGTTTGGGCGGGGCATCGAGCGATTCAAGGCTCTTGTTGCCCCTTCTTTCGTTGCAGATCCTGTGGGCTGGCGCGACGTTGGAAGGATCGATGGGCGAGCCGCCCTTCGACACCGGCACTATCTCGTCGACCTCGAAGCTCATGGGGTGGCCAGCAGGAAGCGAGTAGTCGATTGCGCCGCCGCAAAGGTGGCAAGGCCTGCCTTGGTCCTTCAGCCATGCGCGAACCTTGCGCCTTGCGCTACCGTTCGCGTAGCGCGTCTGCTTCTTCCTCTTGGGCTTCGCCGCCTTGAAGTCGACAGCGCATTGACGGCAGAAGCCGCCGATGGTCTCTGTGGTCGACCTGCCGCATGCTAGGCAGTACGCCATTCGCATCTACCTCCGTAGGCTCGGTAGCAAGCCACTGCATGGAGCATTGCGTGCGCTACTGCAGTGTCATAACGTGATGCGGCCTTAGCCAGGTAATCGATCGTCAATGCTCGCCCTCGCTTTCGCCATAAAAGAAGGGAGCTGCCACCGCTCTGTCAGCAGTGTGCAGCTCCCTTGTGGACATCTTTGACGGATACAACATAGCACCTTTGTCGTTTGCAAAAGTTTGCAAAAGTAGGCAATTGTTTGCAAAAGTAGGCAAAAGTTTGCAATTGTTTGCAATCAGACGGCAGGATGCCGCGGCAATCGGCGGGAATGCGGCAGGAATTCGTAAAGCTCGATCAACGCTTCACCTTCTGAGTGGGTGCACCAAGACACAGAGCGGTCGAGCGCCGCCGCCACATCGCGCCACATGCTGCCGTTGATGTAGCGATGCTCAATGAGCATCGAGTACTCCGGCGTTGGCATGGAGCAGAGTGCGGCCAGGCATTCGGCGATAGAAGCTTCCCATTGCGCCGATGCATCGCTTATCGCAGCATCGATCACGTCAAGCTTGGCAACACCGTCCGGCACAGCATCGCCATACGAATTCGGACTCGCCGGCAATCCCGTGTACTGCATCCCCTTCACTTGCATCGCGAATAGCTGGTCTGCGCGGCGTATCTGCATCTGGTCCAAGCGCTGCCTTGCCGACCTCACCGAGCGAAGGTAATCCTTTGCCCTGCTGATCCTCAATCGGTCGTACTCGCTTCGCGATTCCTCTTGCATACACCCTCGCTTTTCTTTGCCGCTGATACGAGAAAACCCCCGACCGATGATCGAGGGTTTTCTCAAAGTAGGAAGGAGTCCGTGGGACGAACAGATCCCATTATAGGGAAACGAAACTACCGTGTCATATCCCGTGTGTTCGACCTGTGAATCTGGCTTGCTCCTCCCCTCGCTTCCTTCCTCCTTGCCTTGCATTACTTTTGCATGGCGAACAGATCATCAATCATTTGCTGAAAGTAGCGTCATGACCTGCGGTTGGCGATAGGCGAACCGCAACCGACTTGGCGGCGGCTCCGTTTCGCCATCGTTCTATCGTCTGGCCCTCTTTGTCCCGCACTCCGGGCAATACGTCCCGACCTCGGAGTAGAACGTGTCGCAGCAGTAATCGCAGTGCCATTCCTCGACGTTGAGGACCTTGTAGATAGTGGCGTTGTCGTAATGCTCGCTAAGACCGCGCTTATAGCCATATGCCCCGCCGATCATCGCTGCACACAGTATGGCCACGACGATCACGGGAATCCACGGTGCAAACGGCTTATCTACCCACGACATTGCTCCCCCCTGCTCTTCCTGCGACACACGTTGCTAACGTCCACTTCGTTGCGGCACCTCTCGCAGACATCGCCGACGCGCTTCTTGTTGTCTTTCCAGAATTCGCGGGGATAGCTCCTAAAGAACGGATGGGAGTACGTTTTGCCGCATCTTGCGCACGTCCACACAAACGGGTCACAGCTCATTCCACCACCGCCTTTCTGATCCTTTCAGCCCAGTCGGTCACGCCGTCGACGTCGGCTCGCTCGCACCCGTTGGCGACCTTCAGCAGGTCGTCTCGGTCGATTGCGCGCGCGTTCCAGCCTGCTACTGCGTCTTCCAGCCCGTTGTACGACTCGACCTTCGCGCAGCAATCCCAGCACTCCACGAAATACACGTCTTCGAACATGTCGCAGATTACGTCGTCACTCCCGCAGAAGGGGCAGGGCTTTAGCTCGATTTCGTTCATCGCCTTATCTCCCTTCCAATGCTCTCGATGGCAAGTATTACCAAGGTGAAGCCAGCGTACGCCACGACGCATGTGTCGCGGCAGAGCAAGCCGCCAATCATCATGACCACCATGAGAATGTTCACGATGAGGCTCATTGCGTCACGAACACCGTCACTCATTCCTGCTCTTCCTTGCTCCTCAGCCATCGCGTGAAGCTCTTCGCGCATTCGTCGCAGATGTGCATCTTTGAGCCAAATCGCCATATCTTGGTCGGTTTCCGCAAGAAGAAATCCCTATTTTTTCGCGTTACGTACTTCCCGCAGCGGTCGCATTTGTATACCCTCATTGCTCATCCTCCGCATCTATGCTTGAGCTTGCCTCCGTGATTCGGCGGTTCCAGTTCCTAATCGCAGCTGACTTCGTTTCGCCGATCTGCCCCTGCGCATCGCATGATTTGCAGGCACATATCCAGCCCCAACCGCTTTCAAAATGGTAAGTGGTACCGCTATACGCCCATGCTTTCCCGCCGCAGAAAGGGCAGGGTTCAAGCTTTATTTCTTCGCACATGCTGGCACCTCTTCTCCGTTTATGAAGTCAACTAGCTTCTTCTCACAGTCTTGGCAGAGCAGCGCGAAACCCTCTTCCAGGCCGCAAGTCTCGTAATCTTCCCGAATGTCTCCCGTTACCTCCATCGAGCAAAGCTTGATTCCGTGAAAATGGAAGTCGTTGACGAAATCGCCAGCATCAGGCACTTTGCCGCCGCAACGGTCACATACCGCGTAAACTTCCTTACTCATTCGACCACCTCCGCTCCGCACTTAGAGCAGAAGTTGAACTCGCCGCTTATGCGGTAACCTTCGTAATCCTCGACCGTGTTCCCGCACTCTGAGCATTTGAACCCGTTCTCGCAACCGCCAACCTTCTCGGTTTCGGCGTAGATGTTTCGGCATGTCGGGCGGTCGATCAGGTCGGCAAGGCGCTCGAACCCGCTTTGGGTTAAGTAATTCATCTCGTGCGCCAGCTCAAGCTCGCTCGCTGCTCGTACCATGCTCATAAACTGCTTGCCAGAAGGGACTGGCTTCAGTCTATACCTCGAGCTGCGCAGGTTTTGCGCTACCCTACGGCGCTCTTCATCGGTGATCATTTCGACCTCCATCCTGGGTGTTCGTCGTCCATGAAGCATTCGAAATAAACCTCTGTGTTCTCGCACTCGCCACCGCACCACTCCCAGAACTCGTCGATGTATGGAACACAGCGCGAACACGCGTAGGCGCGGAACGGGCTGTAAAGACCAAAACCGCTCTCGCATACCGTCCCGTCGGCTCCTGCCGGGATTGTGTCGCCGCAGTAGGAGCACCAATGAACTTTCCTTGTCTTCACGGGCTTTCGCTCGCTAATCATCATCGCTTCCTCCTTCAGGGTCGATAAGGTCGGCCAGCCTTCCGAAAACCTTCCTTGGATTTGGGAAATCGTCCTCGATGAGGATGATGAACTGAAGCCTGCCCCACCATTCGTGGAGCGAGCCCCCACCATATGCCGCATCGTGGCGAAGGATGCTTGCCATATTGCGGCGCTCTTCGTCGCTAATACTCAATCTCGATGTGTCCATTCAGGTCAAACTCCCTCCCGCATTCGTCGCATGCGTAGCTCTCTAGGCCATCCCACAGCTCATCCCATACGAACCAGTCAATGTTTACGCGGTGCTCATTGCCGCAAAAAGGGCATTCGAATAATGCCGCGACGGCCTTGGTAGCAATCTCGACGTCGACCGCGTTGGGCTGCACCTCTTCCGCTCCCATCATCGCTCGCCCTTCTTGTCGGCAATGGCGGTTCGCTCGCCGCTCTCCTGCTCTTTTTCGACCCCTGCGAGCCGCTTGGCGCGCTTTACCAGGTCGATCTGCATGTTCTCCCAACAGAGGCGGCCTGTCGCCTGCAAGGAATGCTCGCAGTTTGTGCAGGTTACGCTGTTTCCTGAAGCCCCGAAGTAGGTGCATTGGCCTTTCAACGCGTCCTCTTCCAGCTTCTCCCACGAGTCGGGCGGGGCAAGGAGGAGTCTATTGGTGTCGGCGCACCAACCATTTTTGTTTCCCGTATAGCCACCACTGGCAGACCATTCCCTCCCCTTTGGCAAGTAGCGGAAAGCCAATACATGGAAAACCTGTCCATCCGTCTCGTACAGAGTATCCGTGTCGAGCGGGATAACCTCACCGCTCGCGTCCCTTGGCGGCTCGACCCCGAACACGTTATCGCTGCTCATTGTTGCCCCGTTCTCGCATCTTCTTGATCTCAAACGCTTCACTGTAATAACGGGCCGAGTCCCCTGCGAGCTTGGATGCTAGAAGGCGCGCGCTCCCGCGTTCGTCGGCGGATTGGGCGAGGAGCGCAGCGCTCATCGCGCTGATCGACGAAAGCATCGTGACGATCGCGCAGAGCATCCCGGACAACTCTTCCATGAACATCTGCTCGTTTTTCTTTCCTTCAATCTTCTCTTCCATGATCTCTTCCTCCATATCAGTCGCCGTCCCATACGCCGTCGGGGCGCATCCTCGCCATTGCCGCGAGTTGCAGGAGGGGGCGCTTGGCGTTGCCCTCGGTCGCCTCCCAGTAGTCGTCCGACACGTCGTCGCCAAGCCTTGCGGCTGCGGCTTCCAGGACCGGGATCGACTCCGCCCCCGTCATTCCGTAGATGGTGCGGATACCCTCATCGCCCATGACGCGGCGGTAGTGCCTGCCGTAGTTGTACGTCACGTTCAGCCAGAGCTCGGTCGTGCCTCCCAGGGTGTATGTGCCGCCCTGCATGAGGTGCGGTGCCTCGACCTCTACCGTCTCGCGCGTCACTGGATCCAATAGCCTGATGTCGTAGCTCATAGGCCGAACGCCGCCTTGATCGTCCGAGCCGCCTCCACCATGCCCGACGGCCCGTATGCGAAGCCTTCCTTGCCCAGCTCCTCCATCTGCTCGGCAAGCTTCATAAGCGGCTCCATCGCCGTGCGCTCCTTCTCGATGTCGGCCTTGTCCTTCACCCGCGATGCCATGCCGCTCTCGATAAGCGAGATCAGCGTGGCGTAGCTGTCCATAGTCGAGCTGTCCGCCCGATTGCTCCACGCGAACCTCTCCTGGGCGGCGTCGTACTTCGCTTGAGCCCACTCCAGCCAGTCCTCCGCTTCCTTTCGCTTAGCCATTCGGATGCTCCTTCCTCTTCTCGTCCCTGTCGCGATTGGCCTGCGATCGCCTGAAGCTCTGCTCCGAGTCGATGCAGCTGCGGCACCTTCTCACCGAACGCCTGCGCCTCGCAGACCATCTTCGACACGCTTATCTGCAACGATGCGATCTGGCTTACCTGCCGCGCCAAACCGCTGATCGATTGGGCGCGGGTGATCTCCTCCTTCAGCCGATCTCCGGTAAGCTCCGGGTCCTGCAGCCTGTCGATCTCGGCGAAGATGGCATCGGCCAACCCGCCGAGGTTCTTCGTTTCCGCCATTGGTTTCTCCTTCCGTCAGAGTCGTACGCGTTTGCGCAAAGATTCGCCGTTCATCACGACGGGGACGCACATTTTCAGGCGGTCCAGGATCGCGTTGGCGTGGCTTTGGCCGCCCTCTGCGAGCCGCTTCCAGAGGGCGATTCCCTCGTAGTTGGTGGTGTAGATGGTCGGCTTGCCGTTGCCGATGCGCTCGGACATGATCTGCAGCAGCATCGCGGTTGACTTCTCGTCCATGGGCGATTGCCCGAGGTCGTCGATCAGCAGGCATCCGCAGACGATGAAGCCGTGAAGCACCTCGTCCGGGCTTGCGTTGCGGTTGATCCAGGATCCGTCGACCGCTCGCTTGATCGAGTCGAGCATCGCGAAGCGCACCGTCATCGTCTGCGCAAGCTCCATGAGCGCGGCGCATGCCTCGGTGGTCTTGCCCGTGCCGTTTGTGCCGCGGATCACAAGCTGCGAAGAGCCGCCTTCAAGCACCGAGTCGACCCATCTGCGCACCTCCGGCACGCGCACCGCCCCATCGCGGTAGTCGGCAGGGATCCCCGAAGCCTCGATGCGGCCACGCACGGTGCGCTCTCGCATCGCGAGGATCGCCGCCCGCTCACGGGCAGCGCGTTGCCTTGCCAGCTCGAGCTTGTGCCTTGCCAGCTCTTCCTGGCTCATAGCCGCAAGCTTCTCCTTTGCAGCAAGGTAGGCGCTAGATGGCGTCGGCGAACTTTGCGGCTGCATCGCGCTCCTCCTTCGCTGTTCCCGCCTTCGCGGCGGCAAGATACCCCTCGAACTTCTCGCCGAAGAGCGTATGCGGGCGAAGCCATTGCTGGCGCTTCGGGTCTGCGCCCCACTCTGCCTGCTTCAGCTCGCAGACCAGGCGCACATCGTCGATCGAGTAGCCGGCATCGAAGACCTTCGTCAGGTCGAACGACACCTCGGAGGACGGGATCAGGCAGGCGCGGCCGGTGACCTCCGTGAAAACCTTCAGCGCCTCTCCGATGAACAGCGCACGGGGCGTGGGCGCTTTCATGGTTGGTTGAGGTGTGCTAAGGGGAGGGTCGTAGGTTGATATCTCACTCTCACTCTCACTCTTTGCTAGCAGAATCGGGTTTTGATTGCCCTTTTGATCACCCTTTTGATCGCCCTTTTGATCACCCTTTTGATCGCCGCCACGGGCGTTGGACTTGGTGCGGGCGATGAGCACGCGCTCGCGCAGCGCGTAGTAAAGGCTCTGGCTGGTGCCTTTGAGCATTTCGGCGGAGTCCTCGCCCTCGAAGAAGAGGCGCGCCAACGCGCCTAGCACCTCCCCCTGCACCTTCTTCGAGCAGCCGCGGACAGCGAGCCAGTAGTCCTCCTGCACGAAGAAGCCGCGCTTGTAGACGTTTGCCATGTAAGAACCCCTTCCTAATTGAGCCCGTCTAGGATCGAATCGAATCGGGCGGCGGCCTCGGCGTCGTAGCCGGGAAGCACATGCCCGTATACCTTCAAGGTGGTGCGCACGTCCGCATGCCCCAACCTCTCCTGCACAACGCGGATCGGCGTTCCGTTCAGGAGCAAGTACGTTGCATGTGTGTGGCGCAAGGTGTGCAGGTGGGCGTAGCGCCCGATGCTCAGGTAATCGGCTACCTCGCGGAAATGCCTGCTGAAATCGCGCGGGTCGTGAGGATCCCCGCCCTCGTCGCAGAACAGCGGCGGATCGGAAGCGCGCGAGAGCCTTCTCGACCGACCGATGCAGCGCTTGATAATTTGCATCGTGGAAGCGCCCACGGTCACCTTGCGGCGGCTCGTCTTGCTCTTCGGGACCTTGTAGAAAAGTCCCTTTCCTGACGCACGCGCCAGGGAGTGGCTGACCCTCACCTCGCTGCTTGCGGTGCCCACATCGGACAGGCGCAGGCCAGCCAGCTCGCCGGCGCGAAGCCCGGTGTTTAGGCACACCCAAAGCGCGGAATCAAGCTCGCTCGAAGGCTCGTCCCCACTGCGCTGCCGCAGCCAGGACGAGAAGGCGGCAAGGTCGCGCTCGCTAAGCGGCTGCGCCTCGTAGTCGGCGGGGCGCGGTGCTGAGACTCCCGCAAGGGGGTTGCCGCGCATGATGCCCAGGGCCGTAAGCTCGTCGAACGCATGGGAGAGCCAGGCGTTGAGCTTGACCACCGTGTTGGGGCTCAGCCCCTTGCCTCCCTGCTCCTTCGGTGCCCTCATGGCCGAGTAGACGTTGAGGATCTCGTAGGGCCGCAAAGAGTCGATTCGGCGCTTGCCGAGCGATGGGTAAAGGTGGCATCGGGCGTTGCTGCGCAAGCCGTCGATGTAGGTCGGCGAGCGCTGCCCCTCCAATGTCGAGAGGTAGTACTCGATCATCCCTTGCAGGGTGAAAGGCTCGCCCGTGCCCTTGAAGCGGTCTGCCGCAGCCTGAAGCTGCCGCTTCGCTTCCTCGATCTCGCATTGATGGGCATCAGGGGGAAGCGAGCGGTAAAGGTTGCGTACGCTTCCCGTCACCTCGTCGCGCCCTGCGTAGGCGCGCACCTCGATGCTGTTCGCCGTGCGGTATACGCTTGCCATTTGCGTATGCCTTAAACGAAGAACATGAGGAGGATCGCCCACGCTACGGCAAGCGCAGCAAGCGCCTTCAGCGCTGCGCTCGCGAAATCGTCCCAGTCCGCGAAGGCGGGGGAATCGCCGAAGGTGAGGAAGCGCGAGATGCGCTCCAGGATGCGTTGGCTCATTGTGGCTCCTGTACACGAAAGATTGATGTTTTGCTCCAAAGCTGGGCGCACGGCCTTATCGATTTCCTGCTCGCACAACGAAAGAAAATGCCTGACTACTAATTTCCGTGGGTATTCGTGTGCGTATTCCGCGCGCCCAACTTTGGGGCAGCCCTGAAACGGGGCTTGTGTGCCAGATGCAGCCGTGGGGTGCGGCAGAGGTTGAATGAGAACCTGTGTTACAGCAAAAGGAATCTGCCCGATTAGGAGAATGTCAAGCAAGCAAGAAAGTCGCCCCTGCCGTCCCCCACGGCTGCATCTGGCTTGGTTAGGATCGGTTGCGCCTGCCGACCGCCCAGACGATGATCGCCGCCACGGAAGCCACCAACGCGCTCGAAGCGTGGAAAGGCACTGCGGCGTAGTTGCCGAAGAGCATGATGTCGAACACGGATGCGCTTGCGAAGGCGAGGGCGACCATCGACACGGTCAAAGCGGCGATGCTGTGGCGCATCACTGCACCTCGCCCACGCAGGTCAGCTCGGCGCCAGATACCTTGTACCCGATGCCGAGCACCGTGAAGGCAGATTCCAGCAGCGGGTCTGCCGGATCGGAGATCGAGACCGGCATGATCAGCCCCCTCTTGAAACCGTAATAGGCGCTTACCTTGTAACGGAAGCGGTCGATGGCCTCGGTGCACTTAGGCCAAGTAGCGTCCCTCGTGCGCTTGAAGTCCTCAGGCTCGATGGCCCATTCCTCGCCGTCATCGGCATAGGAATCGGAGTCTGGCCGATCCTGATTGAGCAGATCGTGCAGCTCGTCATTCTTGACCACCGAAAAAACCGCCAGCGCGACGTCGCCGCCGGGCAGGTCTGCCGTCATCGCTGCATTGGCCAACTTCACTCCTTCAAGGTCGTCGAGCTCCCGCATCGCCTCGCCGATCTCCTTCACCGCATCTGCGATGCCGTAGCGGCGCATGATCTTATGCAGGCGCTTATCCGCGCGCTTGACCGCCTTTTCCACGTCTTCTGCCATGTTCTTTCCTTTCCTTCCTGTTAGACTTCCGCACCGGCTTCAGCCGATGCGCATGCGGCGGCGTTCTGCTCCGCCATGTCACCAATCGATTGCTCGTCGAACGGGATGCGCCATATGCTGCGCGTCCCCTGCTTGAACCGGTACGCCTTGATCGCGTTGGACGCGCACAGCGCCCTCACGTGCTGCGGGGTGATCCGCATGATCGAGGCGTACTCGCTCGGGGTATACAGCCTTGTAGCCATTTCCCCACTCCTTCCAATCGAGATGTTGATTTAATTAACCTCGTCGATCAAAAAAATATCACTCAAGCGACAATGGAGAAAACGGCATACCGCCTGGGCCTGAGCCACAGTCATTACACGTGGGTTCTCCTCGTATTGAGCATACGTTTGACGCGTAATGCCCAGGTAATTGGCTAATGCGATCTGCTTCACTCCGCGCTTTTCGCGTATCTCTTTGAGTGTTTCCATCCGTCCTCCTTTCGTTGATAACGATGTTAATTAAACCAACATAGGCATGTCAAGGAAATTTTACTAGAATGTTTAATTAAATTAACAGGGGAGGTTATCCAAATGGGACTTTCGGAAAATATACGCAAACTAAGACTCGATGCCGATATGACGCAGGCACAGCTTGCAGACCGGGTAGGAGTTTCTAGGGCAACAGTGACCCAATGGGAATCTGGTTGGTCGCAACCGCGGATGGGTGCCATAGAGAAGCTCGCAAATGCATTCGGCGTGACGATAGCCGAGATAGTGGACGAGAAAAACGCCAAGTCGAATGTAATGGGATCAAAAACAGGGTATGTCCCCCTAAGAGGCCGAGTCCATGCTGGCACGCCGACCGACCCTGATGTAATCGACGGCAAGCAGGTTGCGATACCTCAGTTCCTCATTGATTCAGACCCAGACTGCTATGCCTGCGAAAGCGAGGGCGACTGTATGAACAGGGTTTACCCTGAAGGATGCATTATCGTAGTCAGCCCGAACAAGGAGCCGATCAACGGCAGCGTTGCCGTGGTGATGATCGATGGCCACGATGCGGTGATGCGCCGCATGTACCGCACCGCAAACACACTGGTGCTCTCCCCCGATTCATTCAATCCCGACAACAAAGACATAGTTATAACCGCCGACAGCGACCACACCGTAGAGTTCGGCGGCAAAGTGGTCTGGTTCCAGTCCGCAGAGGAGATGGAGTAGGTATATGGCTAAGATGCTCGGGCTTGATGATATGCGTCGCGAGACAAGGACCGAGGTCGGGAGGTACTAGCATGGGACTGTTCAACTCACTGATAAAGGGGATCATGGCAATCAAGGGCACAACCGCTCGCGCAACAATGTCCGAACAAAATGGTAAGCATCCCGCGGCGCGTCCTATAAACATCGATGGCGATTGCGAAAACACGGTGTTTACCTATATCGGCGTGGCTCTCAAGGGCGTCCGGAAGGGAGCCGAGTTCTACGTTGAGCCGCTCGGCCACGACACGGTTATCCACAGCAAGTCGACTGGCACGACCGCCGACAGCGCCGAGTTTGGTGACACGCCGCTCTCCTACAACGGCACCGCATTCGGGTTTACCTGCTCGAAGCTCGTGTTCCTCAAGGAGATGGTGGCGGCTGGTTTCACGGTCCGTCTCAAGGTCAAGAAGACCGGCATGTACTCCCCAGGCGTTCCCGAGCTAGTCAGCCTGACTGCGGACACTCGGCTCCTGAAGCAGTGGTGGGAACGGCAGAAGACGCTCTCGATTCCCGTTCCGTTCTCCGAGGAGGACGAGCTCAAGGCCAAGGTCGCTCAGGTAAGGCGCAGCCGAACAGGTATCGAACTTGCAAAGGATTCGCTTGAGGTGTGGGTTACCGTTACCGATGCCAACTGGATTGGCGGCAAGCTGCCCAGAAAAGACTTCCGCTTTACTCCGTCATTTGAGATAGTCCCGACACCCAAGGGCTCGTCAGCAAAGCCCCATATCAAAGTGCTCGCCGACGGCAATCCGCTCGTTGAAATCAACGCAAGGAGCGTCAAGGCTTACAAGCAGATCGCTGCAAACAGGGAAAGACCGTGCCGCGCCATCTATATGCGTGACTACTATCAAGACGGAACCGACCAGACAAAACTCTATCTGGTATTTGATTAGATACAGGAAGTCGACGCGCTCGAATTTTGTTAAGTGGAACAAAACGAGCCAGGCACCGACCACGTGACCATCATCGGGCGCGTGGTCTACTACGTCCTCCCGTTCGACTGGGAGTTCTAGAGAGGGAGAGAAATGGAAAAGAAAGACATTGAGAGAAGAAAGCTCGTTTTCGACCAATACTCATGCATCGATGAGGATGGAGTCGAGTACTGGCTCGCAAGAGACATCATGAAGCCGCTTGGATATGCTAGATGGGAAAACTTTCACGAAGCAATAAAACGAGCGATGATTTCATGCGAAACAGCTAAAATGCCTGTTGAATCCTATTTTCGTGAGGTCACGAAAATAGTAAATACTGGCGTGGCGTCAAAGCCCGTAATCGACTACAAGCTGACCCGTTACGCATGCTACCTGATTGCCCAAAACGGAGACCCGCGCAAAGATGAGATCGCACTCGCCCAAGCTTATTTCGCCATTAAGACGAGAACGCAAGAGCTGCTTGAGCAGAGGGTAGCGGAGATCCAACGTCTGCAGTCGCGCAAAGCGCTGTCGGAAACGGAGAAGCAGCTCGCAAGCGTCGTCTTCGAACGCGGGGTTGACTCCAAGGGCTTTGCGAGAATCAAGTCGCAGGGAGACAGGGCTCTCTTCGGCGGTCACGACACCAAGGCAATGAAGAAAAAGCTCGGAATATCAGATAAGAAGCCGCTCGCAGATGTTCTTCCAGATGTCACCCTTGCTGCAAAGAATCTTGCAGGCGCTATGACGGCGCACAATGTCGCGGAGAGAGACCTGCACGGTACAACCAACATCCAAAACGAGCATGTTGGAAACAACGTAAGCGTGAGGTCGACATTGGTGGAAAGAGGAATATACCCCGAGAACCTGCCAGCAGAGGAAGACACAAAGAAGGTGGAAAGGCGATTAAAAGCAGACGAAAGAAACCTTCCAAGGTCAGAGAAAGGGTTCCTGCAGTAGCAAAAAGCCAAAAACAAAAAGCGCCCCCGCGCGTCCGACCAAAGACATGCGCAGGGGCTGTGGATGGAACCCAGCGGAAAGCTAGGCAAGGTGATCTTACCATGGAAACCAAGGGCACAGGCTCCATAGTGCAGTTGGAAAAGGACAAGCCGAAAGGAAAGTGTCGCAAGTGGCAGCTCCGCGTGAGCGTGGGCATGGACCCGCGCACTGGCAGGTACCGTCAGCGCACGCGCACATTCAGCGGCACCTACACCGAGGCGAAGCGCGCCCTACCTGACTTCATATCCGAGCTTTCAGGGCAGACGATGACAAAGAGCGGGAAGGTCCCGACCTTCGAGGAATGCGCGGATGAGTGGCTGGATCACAGGAGCCGCACGCATGAGGTGAAGGAGACGAGCATAGAAGGCTACCGCACACGGCTGCACATGCTCTCGCGCTTGCTGGGCAGCATGCGTACGGACAAGCTCACGTCGTCGCACGTGCAGGATGCGCTCCTCGCCATGATGAACGGCGACACCGCCTCCGGCAAGCCAGCTGGTGCGCAGTACATAAAGATGCTGTGGATTGCCGGCAAGACCATGTACAAGAAGTACGCCATACCCAACGGATACGCGACGGAGAATCCCTTCGAGGGCGTCTCCTCCCCATCGGTCGAACCGCGCCAGCAAGTCGTGCTTGACGAGGAGGAGTACCAGCGCCTTGCCTCCAAGATGCGCCCAGTCCGAGACGGGTACAGGATGGGTGTGCTGCTGGCCCTCCTGGCTGGGCTGCGCCTGGGGGAATGCTGCTCGCTGACGTGGCAGGACTGGCAAGGCGGGAAGCTGCACGTGAACGGGACAAAGACCAAGGCAGCCAACGCCACCGTGCCCATATCGCAAGCGCTACAGGACGCCCTTGGCGAGTGGATGGAAAGGCAGAGCGGGGACATGATAGCCCTGGGCTTGCCGTGGGACAGGTCGATGCCGATAGTGACGAACCCGACGTTCCAGCGCATGCCGAACGATTCCCTGACCGTATGGTGGCTTCAGCACAGGGACGGCTTCGGTTTCCCTGGGATCAGGTTCCACGACCTGCGCCACGCGTTCGTGTCTCGCTGCTGCATGCTCAACCTGAACCCGAAGGTGATACAGAAGCTCGCCCGTCACTCTACCTTCAGCGTGACGATGGACATATACGCAGCCGTGAACGACAGCGCGCTGGAAGAGGCCGTTGCGGGACTGTAGAACGATTCTTCCAAGGTTCTTCCAAAGAATGGCGAGATTGGTTACGGAAAAGCGTTTGAACTGGGAAAACAGGACGGATATAGGCTCTGTTAATTGAACTTGAAGATTTTCTGAGCGACATGATATGCCGTCAGACCGAACTGACGACCCAGCGGTGTGGGGATGTTGGTGCCGGCATTCAGCAACGTATGCTTCAACTGACTATACAGTTTCGCATCCTTTGCCTTCAGGTACGCCCATACATCTGCGCGCTTTTCCTCGTTTTCAGGGGTCTGCTCCATACGCAGGAACACCGAGCAGATGCACATCATCATGGACAGATAGTTGTGCATATATTTGCGCAGGTGCGAGTTTTCAACCGTATTCAAGTCCACTGCATCGATCATGGTTTTGGTGACACGAATCTGCTGATCGATACGCGAAAGCATAACCTTTTCGTTGACCGACTGATCATCGCGACCGATAAAGTAGCGATACATATCAACGTCGAAGTAACGCATAGTTTGAACATGCGGCAGCGGCACATACACAAACACGTTATCCACGTAGAAACAGTGCTCCGGAAGCTTCAAGCCCATATCGCGCAGCAACTGAGTACGATAGATTACCGAGTGCATAAGCAGATACTGCGAGGAGCGGAAATGCCCCACGTCAGACCAGCCAAACTCTTTGTCGGTCGGAAACACATTGGTATAGCGCATAACAGTACGAGAGTTCTCGAATACCTTTTCATACACGTAGTTGCCGATAACCATATCGGTGCCTACGGCATTGCCGCCAAGCTCTTCGGCACGGCTCTTCTGCTCACGCAGATACGGCATGATGACGTCCATGGCTTTCTTATCAAGCCAGTCATCAGAATCAACCACTTTGTAGTAGTAGCCCTGAGCAGCAGCCAAGCCCGCATTAACCGCAGAACCATGACCGCCATTTTCTTTGTGGATGGCACGAACAATGCCGGGGTGCTCTTCTGCCAGACGATCGGCAATTTCAGCCGTATTGTCGCGAGTGGAACCATCGTTGACCAGAATGATCTCGATATCGTCACCACAGGGCAGCAGGGAATCAACGCACTTCTCCATATAGTTAGCCGAGTTATAGCACGGCACCGCAAAGGAGATCGTTTTCATGAAGCGGCACACCTAACCTTTCCGTTCACGCCTTCAGAGATTAACCTCAAGGGCACATTATACCCACCTAGTGCCCTGCGCGCTAAAATGGAGCACGAGAGAAACATCACCCACGAAAGGAATGTTTATGACCACGCTCATCGATTCGATGGTTGAACGCGCCAAAGCCGACAAAAAGACTATCGTTTTGCCCGAAGGCCACGACGATCGCATTCTGGCCGCCGCAGAAGAAACCCTGAAGCAGGGCATTGCGAATCTGGTAATCCTTGGCAACGCAGAAGAGATCAACGCAAAGGGCTACAACCTTGAAGGTGCCGAAATCATCAATCCTGCAACCTCCGATAAGGTCGAGGAATTCGCAAGCCTCCTCTTCGAGCTGCGCAAGAAGAAGGGCATGACCGAAGAGGAAGCTCATGAGCTGGTAACGAAAGACAATATCTACTTCGCAACAATGATGGTGAAAACCGGCCAGTGCGACGGTTTGGTAGGCGGCGCAAGCTGTGCAACCGTGAAGATCCTCTCCCCTGCCCTGAAGGTCTTGAAGACCGCCCCAGGCGCGCCTATGGTAAGCTCCCTTTTCCTGATGGAAGTTCCCAATTGCGACCTGGGCGAAAACGGCATCTTCGCCTTCGCTGACTGCGCGCTTGAGATTCAGCCCACCGCTGAAAAGCTGGCCCATATCGCAAACCTCACCAATGAATCCTTCAAGCGCCTGCTGGGCAAAGAGGCACGTATCGCCCTGCTCTCCCACTCCTCGCATGGCAGCGCCAAGAACGATGATGCCCAGAAGGTCGTAGACGCTATGGCATACATCAAGGAAAACTACCCCGACTTGAATGCCGACGGCGAACTTCAGCTCGATGCCGCTATCATCCCTGAAGTTGGCGCCTCCAAGGCCCCTGGCTCAGCAGTTGCGGGCAAGGCAAATACCCTTATTTTCCCCGACCTCGATGCTGCCAACATCGGTTACAAGCTCGTTCAGCGTCTTGCGAAGGCTGAAGCATACGGTCCTATCCTTCAGGGCATTGCTGCACCGGTTAACGACCTTTCCCGTGGCTGCACGGCGGAAGATGTAGTTGGCGTTATCGCCATCACCTGCGTTCAGGCTCAGACGCTCTAACAGCCAGCACCGCCAAAACGCTAAAAGCTAGGCATTTACCTCGAATTCATTTAAACAAAGGGCATGACCAGGCAAGTCGCCGGTCATGCCCTTTTCAGTTCGTCTTTTCTTGCCAACCGCAACAAATAAGTTGGTTCTGCAAGAATTTGCACGTATTGCAATGAGCAAAAAAAGGAAGAGCCCCCTACGGGGCTCTTCCTCCATCACACAGGAAAACGCTTATGACGCACTATTGCTTCTTGTACTTCTTAACCAGCTGACGACCGGAAATATAGTTCATGATTTCCGTGGTGCCGCCTGCGAACTCGTAACCCTTCAAGTCGTTCCAAATACGACCCGCATTGATTTCCTTCGTATATCCGATACCGGCATAGATGGAAAGTGCATGCTCAGCAACCTTGGTGAGATTCTGGCATGCGTAGGACTTTAGCAACGCCGACTCAAGGCGCGTGGACTGCCCCTTATCAAGCATGGTGGTTACCTTGTAGAGGCGCGTACGCACATTGTCCAAGATGGTTTCCATCTCAACAAGATGCTGCTGAATAGCGCTGATATGACCGATGGGCTTCTGGAAGCAGATACGCTCCGAGCAATAGGCACCTGCCTCATTCATAACAGCCTGAGCCTGGCCAAGCGCCTGAGCAATTACCAGGCAGCGCTCAAACTCAAGCTTCTTCATCAGATTCTTCCAACCTTCACCAGGCTTGCCAAGACGCATATCTTCAGTAAGAACCACATTGTCGAAGAAGCAGTCCACAAACGGAACAATCTGCTGACCGATTTTTTCCAGACCACCGAAGGTGTAACCCTCAATGTCGTTAGGGATCATCCACAGTGAGTACTTATCGTTTTCGTACGATGGATCCTCATCCTTGGCTACCAAAATGGTGTACACCGCCAGATGGCCAATGGTCACCCAGGTCTTTTGGCCATTGAGCAAGTATGTGCCATCCGGCTGCTTTACGGTAACGCATGTCATAGCATTGTTGTCGGAACCAGCACCAGGCTCAGAAATTGCCGTTACCGCAACGCTCGTGCTTGGAACGTTGTTCACGACATCCATGATCTTCTTCTGCTGCTCTTCGTTGCCGAATTCAATAACGTCCATGATGGAGTTGAAATCGGTCTGGAAAGGCAAAACGCAGGTGGTGTACTCATGCAGCTTTTCCATAAGCAGAACCAGCGTAAGCTTGTCGCAAGGAATACCGCCAACCTCTTCGGGGAGGCCCAGGTGCATGAAGCCCAGCTCACGGAAAGCCATGGCAGCCTCTAAACTGATGTGATGATCAACCTCATAGGCCTGCTTGATAGCTTCAGGCGTGAAGTACTTTTCTGCATACTCCTTAGCACTCGCAATAAAGAGCTCCTGATCAGGCGTCAGTTCAAAATCCATTATTTCCCCCTATACATATAAACCCTCTGTAAACGCATAACGCGTTCATAGCCTGATTGTATTTTTCGGGAAACACCTGTACCAATGCGAACTGATAATAAAAAGTCGCAGAATCTATGAAAGTAGAAAATAATCCCAGGTAAACAATTTGCAAATCCATAAGAGCGAGTGACCCGAGGACGAATTACGAAGCAATTAACTACGTAGGCATCAAATCCCCTTCAGTATTCCTGACGGATTTACTCGGCGAGGATTCCATTCAGCAACCCCGACAGATTTTGCAGGGAAGAATTAGAGCAATCTTGATTGGCTGCCCATCCATCCTTTCCGAAATTACTTATAAAATTTCAGGCAGTATATTAGATGTATTAATCAAAGCAATAACCTGCCCATTACCAAGGTACTTATCATGAATAGCGAGAGGAACATCGCTTTACGCCAAAGCGACCAACTAAGGAGGCGGTTATGAAAGGAAGCTCTCACACCACGCTCACCACAGGAAATATCGGTATCCCGAAATTCGACTTAACAGGGAAAACCGCACTTATAACCGGTGTTGGCAGCGAAATTGGAATCGGGCGCGCCATAGCACGTACTTTTGCCTGGTATGGGGCAGATCTGGTAATCGCAGATATCGATGAAGAAAAAATCAAAGCGCGAGCAGGAGAAATCGCGGAAGAATCCGGTAGACGAATTGTGCCAGTATGCTGTGATGTATGCAGCAACGAGGATCAAGAAAACCTGGTAAAGATAGCCATGGAAAGTTTTGGTCGTATCGACATCCTTGTTAATGATGCAGGGGTTGTTCTAAGCAACGACCAACTGATAGTCGACACCGACGAAGATGAATTCGATCGAGTGGTAGATACCGATTTCAAAGCAGTTTTTTTCCTCTGCAAACGCGTAGCGAAAATAATGATTCAGCAAGAACAAGGCAATATCATCAACCTCGCTTCGGTTGTTGCCCGAGTGGCATCTACGCGCATGGCGGCTTATGCGGCAGCAAAGGCAGCTGTTGTGCAAATGACCCGTTGCATGGCATTCGAATGGTCGCGCTTCAACATCCGCGCAAACTGCATTTGCCCAGGATATATTGACACCAATATGACCCAAAGCACGCTCAATAAAGAAAAGGCTTATGAGGCAATAACCCGCCCAATTCCACATAATCGGAAAGTCGGCGACCCGATGGACATCGCCGCAGCCGCACTGTTCTTAGCTTGCGATTGCTCGGACATGGTAAATGGATTTCCGCTCTACGCCGATGGAGCGCGCTCTATTTGGTAAAGCCGGGGACAATATAGAGAAGAGCAACCCAAGAACACCTTCTTAGAACCGCAACCGAAACGATCAATAACAGCAAGAACGCAAATGAGAAAACCCCATGATGCATAGCCATTAAGCTGCATCATGGGGTTTGCAATTATGGAATGATATCGTTGAAAACCAGTTATTTCGTACCGTAATGGGAAGCAGGAACAATCTGGCTGCGATTGTGAACGATATTGTAGGTATCACGCGCAATCATGTATTCCTCGTCGGTAGGGATAACGATAATCGGAACCTTCGACTTATCAGATGAAATAATACGTTCAAAGCCGCGTTGCTTGTTCTTTTCGGGATCAAGGATGATGCCTAGAGGCTGCCAACCCGCAAAGATCATGCGGCGCATTTTGTCGCAATTTTCACCTACACCAGCGGAAAGAACAATAGCATCGGCACCCGACATAAGAGCCAAACACTGGCCGATGTATTTCTTAACACGTGTAGAATACATTTCATAGGCAAGGATCGCACGGGGGTCGCCCGCGTCGGAAGCCTCCCGAACACTACGCAAGTCGTTGCTGATGCCGGAAATACCTAGCAAACCCGACTTCTTGTTCAAAATGGTATTCATTTCTTCTGGGGTATAGCCCTCATGATCCATCAAGAACGTAACAATAGCAGGATCAATAGAGCCGGAACGCGTACCCATCATCAAGCCATCGAGCGGAGTGAAGCCCATGGTGGTGTCGATCGGCCTGCCATGATCTACTGCCGTAATAGAACAGCCATTGCCCAAATGACAGGTAATAAGGCGAATCTCGTTAAGGTCTTCGCCCAGGATAGCCGCTGCACGCTCGCACAGATAGCGATGAGAGGTGCCATGGAAACCGTACTTACGGATGCCGTACTTTTCGTAGTACTCGTAAGGAATTGGATACATGTACGAATACTGCGGAAGCGTCTGGAAGAACGAGGTGTCGAACACGGCAACCATCGGAGTTTCTGGCATCAGGGCGCGACACGCATTAATGCCTGCAAGCGCGGCCTTGTTGTGAAGCGGTGCAAGCTCTGCCAAATCATCGATCTTGGAAATAACATCATCATCGATAAGAGCAGACTCTTTAAAAAACTCGCCGCCGTGAACAATGCGATGACCAACCGCTGCAATGTCGTTCATATCTTTAATGACGGCATTGGGACCTGTACTCAGGATATCCAGAACCACACGCATAGCAGCAGTATGGTCCGGCAAGGGCAATTTGTACACGAATTCGTTTTCATCGATACCGTGCTTATGGAGGGACTGTTCGCTGCCAACGCGCTCGCACAAGCCCTTCGCTAGCACCTTATTGCTGGCGATATTAACCAACTGGTATTTCAACGAAGATGAGCCTGCGTTAACGACAAGAATGTTCAAAACCAATCCCCTCCTAGAGTGGTCGATTGCAGAAACTATTTTACGCAAAAACGACTTGAGCCGTATTCCACTGCAAGTGATTTTACGGTGACTGGTGAACGGCAGAAATGGCGCTTCAAAAGGAGCGTATACGCAGACGAACGGCGTACAAAGGATAGTTGCCGCCAAATAATCTCCACGTATGCGCCACCCCAAAAAGCGGGGAATACTACAGAACGTGCTCGCCCAAGTTCTTGCCACCCAAAATATGAATGTGAAAATGGAAAACCGTCTGGCCAGCATCTGCGCCCGTATTTACCACAACACGGTAGCCGGATTCGTCGATGCCTTTGAGCTTGGCGATTTCGGGCACACGAGCCATCAGCTGGCCCAAAAGATCTGCTGGAACTCCATCGTTGAGTGAAGCGAAATGCTGCTTGGGAACGATAAGCGTATGAACGGGCGCTTCGGGAGCAATATCATCGAACGCGTAGCAGACATCATCCTCGTACACCCTCGTAGAAGGAATAGCTCCTTCAATAATGTTGCAAAACAGGCAATCGGCCATGGTCGGTTCCTTTCAAAAAGCCATGCACATCGGCACATGGAATGGACATATCAGGTTTACGCCTTCTGCAGCGTAGTGTCTACCACATCATCGTTTACGGGCACGCCAAGTTCGCCCTTCAACACATCAACACGCTGCTGGGCGTTTTCCAGGCGACCGCGCAAAAAGCGGATAAGCACAATCCCTCGCTCGTATTTGACAAGGCTTTCTTCAAGCTCGAGTTTGTTGCTTTCCAGAGCTTCCACAATCTGGCCAAGCTCGGTAATTGCCTCACGAAACGTTAGATCGACATTTTGTTCTTCACTCATGGGAATCCTCCAATGAAAGTAATTCTGACAAACCGGAAGCCACTTCCCCCTCAACACGACAGGAAAGGGCACCGTCTAATAGCTGAACCTCGACTAAATCGTCTGGCTGAACCTCGGTTACGCTGCGTAAAACACTTCCCTCTTCGTTACGCGCAATAGACCAACCGCGCTCCAAAATATGCAGTGGCGAAAGGTCATTCAGGCGCGAGGCGGCCATAGCAGCCTCCGAATAATAGGTGTCAAGCAGCGTTTTCCCTAAACGCGACAGCGATTCAGCCCCCAAATCCACTTCATGCGTTGGTTTGACCAACATGGCTTCTCCGCAAGCCTTCAACGAAGCAGAGGCACGCATGAGTTCGCTTTCAGCCACTTGCAGAGAAAACGGCAAAGACGCCTGCAGGCGCGCCGCATACGACTCGAGACGCTCCTGCTGAGACAAGGCAATATGCGGGCCCAGTCGGTCTAAGCGGATTGTAAGTTGAGCTAGGGCATCTGCAGAACTGCCAACCTGAAGCCCAGCGGCACGTTCCATACGGTCTTGGTAAAGATCGAGCATGCGAGCGTCAGCTTCGTACATTGAAGCAGGATCGCGTAAAACGGGCCGGGAAGCCATCGCGTCCAAATACTCAAACGAACGGTTGAGACGATTAACCAAGCTTTTATCCATACGGGAAAGCAGCGTATCCACCAATGAGTTCAGCTCGGCAGAATCAGGCGACACGGCAAGAGCTGCCTGGGTTGGCGTAGACGCTCGATAGTCGGACACCATGTCGGCAATGGTGGTATCAGGCTCATGTCCAATGCCCGTTACTACAGGAACAGGACAAGCGGCAATAGCGCGAGCCAGACCTTCGTCATTGAACGGCATAAAGCTTTCGAACGAACCACCACCGCGCAAAAGCAGGATAACCTCGACACCGGAATCGCAAACCAGCTGCAAGGCATCGGTCATATCACGCGCCGCAGTAGGCCCCTCAACCGGCACGCCGGCAACAACCATGCGCGCCAAAGGAAAACGTCGGCGGAACGTGCGCAGGGCATCGTGCACCACTGCACCATTTGGGGAAGTAACAATACCCACGGTAAGGGGAATACGCGGAATAGGGCGTTTGCGAGATGCATCCATGAGCCCTTCGGCCTTGAGCTTTTCGGCCAACTGGGCCACCTGCTGGCGAAGAGCCCCCTCACCAGCAAGCTTGATACCATAAACGTTGAAATCAAGCTTGCCAGAACGAGCGAATATGTTGAACTTGCCTGTTAACTCGACCTTAGCGCCGATAAACAACTTCACACCGCTGGTTTGATAGCGGTTCTTCCACATCAGGCACGTCATAACCGCACCCTCATCTTTGACCGTAAAGTACACGGCCTTGTAGCCAGGCTTATCGGAAAGTTCGCTGACTTCGCCCATTACATGAAACGTATGGTTCTTCAGAATGGAATTTGCAATATTGGTAACTTCGGTAACGGAAAGGATATCCGATTCCCTCTTTGACGAGGAAGCGCCCCCTGCCCCGCTCACAGCAAACCCAGGGTCGGCAGAACGATACGTTGCCGCACGCGCCGCAGCGCTCTTGGCAGCCGCAACCACATCGTCGTGGGTTTGGGCAGCCTGTCCACCTCGGGGCGAATCTATATAACCAAAACCGCTCATATCTGGCGTGTTGTCACGCGCCATGGGTTAATTCTCGTTATTAAAGGCGGAGAGGTAATAGAGCAGCTGCAGAATCGAAACGAGGGCAGCAGCCACATAGGTGAAGGCGCACGCGCGAAGCACATTCCAAGCACCTGCCTGTTCACCACCGGGAATACCCGTTTCGGCCATATAGGACAACGCACGGCGACTAGCATTGAATTCCACAGGCAACGTAACGATCTGGAACAGAACCGCAAAAGCATAGAACACAATTGCCAGGGTGACCAAACCCGCCATATTCAGGAAGATGCCTACCAGAAGCAAAATAAACCACGTATTGGTGGCAAACTCAACCACAGGAACAAGAGCGCCGCGCGCTTTCATGGGCGCATAACCCATTGCATACTGACACGCATGACCTACCTCGTGGCACGCTGTAGCAGTAGCGGTGATAGAAGAGCCATCAAAAACATCGTAAGAGAGCGTTACCGAATTGTCTTTAGGGTTAAAGAAATTCTGATCGGAACCACCACGATACACCTGCACGCCTTCAATGCCGTAATAGTTCAGCATGCCAACGGCAACCTGATAGCCCGTCATGTGACTGGAATTGGGCACATGCGAGTACTTCTTAATCTGATGGTTAACATACCAGGTGGCAAACGCGCCAATCGCAACAGTAACAACCAGGATCAGCAAATAACTCATATGCATTGGATGGTCTCCCAATTAGGTCAAATTCTTACAGTTAGATTCAAAACAGGATAACGGTTTTATTCCGCTGATTTGCAAGGACGATCGATAACCAAATTTCCGTCATCGAGTCGTAAAGAAAACTCACCGTTCAGGAAAGCGGAAAGCTCCTTGCCTACCACGCGGTAACGCCAACCGGTAAGCAATTCGCAATCTTCCTCATGGCCACGCGCAAGCTTCATGAGCTCATTTTGCGGAGCCAACGTTTGCGGGGCAATACGATTTTGGCGAGCGCGCAAATGAACGATGGCGTTCATCAGGTCTACCGCAATGTCGACGTTGGCCTCGCTCTTGTGAGCTTTCTGGACTACAGGAAGATCCTCTTCAGCGCACTCCAACCCGCATTTGATGCACTTCAGCACAATGCGACCTTCGGCAGGACGCAAGCTTTCACGCATGCCACGCACCATGTACAACTCATCTAAGGTCCGAGCTTCGCGACGGCACGCTTCTACGATTTGCTCATCAGAAACAACCCATTTTCGAGGGATGTTTGCTTTCTGGGCGCGCTCTTCGCGCCAAGCAGCAAATTCCCGCGCTGCAGCAATTTGACGAGGAGTGAGTTGGTTCACGCGACGCAGCTTGCGCCATCGCGCACGTGGATCGATTTCGTATTTTTTGGGATTGGATATTTCTGCAAACGCATCATCCAACCAGGAAAGACGCCCCTTTTCCTTCAAACGGCTAACCATATCGCGATAGATCTTCGGCAGATAGGTTACATCGTCTGCAGCGTATTCCACCTGCGAGGCAGAAAGCGGCCTACGCGACCAATCGGTGAACGAATCCTTTTTCGGCAGAGTAACCCCACAGAAGGTATGGACCAGCGAGGCATACGATGCTTGCTGGGTTTTGCCCAACAATGCAGCGGCAACTTGCGTATCGAACACTGGCGTGGGAACAACACCAGTTTCGTGATAAAGAATCTCAATGTCCTGAGAAGAAGCGTGGAATATCTTCATGATATTCGGATCGGAAAGCGCTGGGGCCATCACCGACAGGTCGCGAATTCCCAGCGGATCGATAATGGCAACTTCACCTTCAATAGCGATCTGCACCAAACAGAGCTTTGCATAATACGTTTTCTCGCGCAAAAACTCGGTATCTATAGCCATGTAGGGACTCTTGGCGCAGCGCGCCATAAAATCCCGTAAAGCAGCGTCGGTTTCGACGAGCATTGAACACCCTTCATGTCGTTTTATCGAACAACACCCGCGGTTATGCTCAGCCCATGGGCGTTTCGCTCCGCAAGCGGTCATATCATGTACCATTGCATGGTAACAAAAGGGGTGACCGTGAAAGTACTCGTCATACATAATCTACGCTCTGGCCTCCGCAACGGCGCGGTATATGACTTCATGCGCAGCTACGCCGAGCAAGGCGACTCCGTTACCATCCGCTCTTTCGGACCGGATATTGAACTTGCACCACTGCTCGAAGACGCCGCCGAATACGACTTCGTGGTAGCGAGCGGCGGCGATGGAACCATCGCTTCGGTGAGCTATGAGCTTCGCAATACAGGGATTCCCATCCTTCCCTTCCCTGCTGGCACCGCGAATCTCTTGGCGCTTAACCTGTTCGAGCCCAATGAATCGCACGCACTATGCAAACTGGTAGACGAAGCGCTTACACTCGACTTCGACATGGGTGAAATCGAAGCAGCCGACGGCACGAAGCTTGGCTTCACCATCATGGCAGGTTGCGGCTACGACGAGCTGATCATGCGCAACGCCACTGGCAATAAGCACCTTTTGGGTGATATGGCGTATTTCGAAGCCGCCTTCTCCAACCCTAAACCGCAAGTTTCCACCTTCACCCTCACTATCGACGGCGAAACCGTGGAAGTGTCAGGCATCGGTGTTGTGTTGGCAAATTTCTCGAAGATACAGTTCGACCTTCAGGTAGCAGACGAAAACCTTCCCCGCGACGGAAAACTCGATGTGGTTGTGCTGAAAACGGAAAACGCTATACAGCTCATTCCTACGCTTATGGCAAAAGTATTCGACCATACAGGATCACTCGCGAAAAAGGTCGGCGGTCTTGAGATTTACCGCGGCAGCGAAATCCGCATCGACGCAGAACCTGCAATGCGAATCGAATATGACGGCGAACCCACTGAGGTCACAACGCCCATCATCGCTCGATCCCTTCCCAGGTCAGTGCGTTTTGTGGTGTCCGATGAATGCTACAAGCATTTCAGCCACGATCAATAAGCCTTCCAGCAAAATCGAATCCGATACCTCTATAAACAAACAGCCCTTGGCTCATACGAACCAAGGGCTGTTTCATGGTTAAGGGGAAGAACAAGCCAAAAGAGTGGCACTAGAACTTACGCACTATATGGCTTCATTGTTGTTGGGATCCTTTTTCAAATTCTCAGCTTCTATCAAAGCGTTTGCCAGCTGAATAGTGTCGGTGTTCTGAGGGTCATAGCCGCGTGCACGCATGATTTCGAGGTTCTTGCGCATCGTCCACTCCTGATAGTTCTTGTTGTAGCGCATCTGTATAACCTCAAGCACAATGGCAAAGACCATAGCGAAGTACACCATGAGCTTCTCCGCATGCATATCGAGTACCTCGATGCCAGAGTTAATACCCAAGCCGTCGAGCACCAGCAAAACGCCAATAACGGTAATGAATACCAGCGCCAAAATCTTCATTTCAGTATGGGTGTTGATAAAGTCGGAGATGGGATCGATGAACACCATCATGAGGAATACCGCGAGCATAACCGCAATGATCATGACGATAAGGTGGTTCGCCAAGCCAACAGCAGTGATTACGGAGTCGATGGAGAATACGATATCCATGACCATAATGGTGGCCACGGCACCGGCAAGTCCGATAGTTTTGCGGGGTTTGTCCGCATCGCCCTGGCTTTCCTTTTCCTCTGAAAGCTTGAGCACATCACGGAGCTCCACAACGCCCTTATAGATCAAGTACAAGCCGCCCAAGAAAAGCACAAGGTCTCGAACCGAAAGCCCAAATTCAGCACCGTTGATATAGAGGCCGGGGATTGTAAACAGCTTGTCGGTCATATGGACAAGGAAGGACGCAAAACACAGGAAGATGCAGCGAGAAACCAGTGCACCGAGCAAACCAAGCTTGCGACCGATATGCTGCTTTTCAGGAGGAAGTCGATCGCTGGTAAGAACGATGAACACCAAGTTGTCTACACCAAGCACAATTTCCAAAAACATCAGCGTAACCAAGCTGATCCATGCCTCTGGCGTGGCGAAGATCGAAAGATCCATTTAACGCTGCCTTTCTTTGTCCTTAGCCCGACCATAAAAAAACTCACGGTACCTAGAAGCTGAACGAATGCTTCTAGGTACCGTGAGTCTCGTTATTGAAGACACGCCAGACTTGCAGCGAATGCAGGCCATGCTTGTTGACGGGCCACATATATATTATGCCAACTACTCCCCCACAGGGTGCTGCTATCTTATCACGAAGATGGGCTTCAAGCTCAACGTTGTGACGCAACAGAAAATCATCACGGTTGGGTCATGCCATCCAATCGATACATAAGCTTAAAGATAGACAAAGCTCATTAGAGTCAAAAAAGAAGGCGCCCAGGACGCCTTCATAAAGTGCTAATTCATGTATAACGTTGTACCCATGTCCAAACCCCATGCGGTAACTACATACGGATCGCACGATGCAGGACCGTCATCTTCGTTAGCCAAGGTTGCCATAAGCGTATGGCTGCCGAAATCATGAAGGTTGAAAGTGGTTCGCTGCCCAACGGTACACTTATGAACTTCTGCAGGTTCGGGATCGTTTGAAGGATCACCATCGGTTAAGAGGTTGGCTACATCGCCGTTGTACAAAGCAACCGAAACTTCCTTGCCATTCAGGTCCGCGTTAGCAGAGTTAATGCCAACATTGATCGTACCTGCAAGCGCTTGCAGGAAGAAATACCCGATCAATACAAGCAGCACCAAACCGAAGACCAGCTTCAGCAGAAACATCTTCAAGGTCTGCCCGCCTGGAATGCCATTTGTGCTTTCCTTCGCCACAGGCTTTTTCACTCCAGAACGTATTTCTGCCCTTCGAGCAATTTCAGCACGGGCGGCGGCTACGCCCTCGGAAATACTTTGCGATCCAGCATTTCCTTCTTCTGGATTGTTCTCCTCTTCATGCGCCATGCGCGTCCCCTTCCCCTCTTGAAAAACAACGCTATTGTACCTGAAATGAAAGAAGCCCTTGCAGCTAACTGCAAGGGCTTCGATGTTTCAATGGAGCGGACGACGGGGTTCGAACCCGCGACCCCAACCTTGGCAAGGTTGTGCTCTACCAGCTGAGCCACGTCCGCGCGCAAGAAAGTATTATACGGAAACCAGTTTTTCGCGCAACCCCTTTTTTGAAAAAATTACAGGGGACTAAATCTCATAGTCGTAGGGCATACAAAACCACACCACTCTACCAATGACAGATAGGGTTTCACGCTCCCCATCCCCGTAATCAAATACCTGAGATTTATAGGTGGGGTCATTCGAATCAGGTTCTAAGGCAACTCCATTATTTAGTTTTCGCACCCGCTTCACCGTCGCATCCGATGAACCAACGCTTACCGCATACACGGATCCATCCAGAACTTCCGAAGTGGGACACACCAACGCATAGCTACCATTCGGAAGGACTCTATTCATGGATTCACCCTTAACCCTCAAGTAGAAAGCTTTCGGATAACGAAGCAGAAGCGTGTTAGGCACGGGGTGGATTTCCTCGATCTGCAGCATTTCAATAGGGGCCCCTGCAGCAATGGATCCATACAAGGGAACAAACCCGAACGAAGAGCCAGACTCCGGATGCGCCTGCTGCAATACCCTGCGCGCGTACCCAAGTACTCGGCTATACACATCGTCCATAGTCAGGCCAGGCAAAGATTCAACGATCTTCACAGCATTGGAAAAACGCGGGATAGTCTGCCCGCATTCCCACGCGGAGACGGAAGTCTGGCTCACTTCCGCTATCACTGCAAGCTGCTCTTGCGACAACCCGAAGTTGCCACGAATTGCATGAATGTTGTCGCCAATATAGTTCTCCATCGGTCCTCCCATCCACGCGAATCATGCTATCAAATAAGGTTGTATTCCCAGATTGACAGCAGTTTTTTACCCGTTAATCTGGTAATGATCAAGTGCGGAGGATTAGAATGAAAAACTGGGTTCAACAAGCGCGCGAAGCCTCCGGGCTGTCTTTGGAAGACTGTGCTTCAGCGTTATTCCTCTCCCGCGGCGCCTTCGCCCAAAAAGAGGCCAACCCGGGAACTATCACCCTGAATGAACTCAGGGTATTGCACAACGTTTTCAACGAAGACGCTCGTAAGATCGTCAAAAAAGCACTTCTTGAAATCTATCTTTAGCATCCATCGAAATACCTGTTTAACGGGCATTTATTGACAGGAGTACCAATGCACTCCATCCGAATGAAAGAAAATCGCTTTCCCTTAATCATGGAAGATGGCAAGGTCGCAGAATGCGAAGCGCTTCTCCTCGTGGAAAGCGGCTGCGGTACCAAGAATTACCTGGTCTACACCGATAACAGCATCAGTAATGACGGTTCTCTAACGGTATTCGCCTCTATGTACAGAATAAATGCCGAAGCTCCAAATGCTATGCCACTAAGAGAAACCGAGCTTCTTCCCATAACGACAAAAGAGGAATGGGAGTTCCTGGAAGACGCACTCGATAGCGCAATCGGGCAATAACCAATAATTGAACCACTGCCCCACCCTCCATTCGCGAATGCGGAAACAAATGCGAGTCAGACTAGCCTATGTGCCGCCTGGCTCGCATTTTAGTTCCATGGCGTTTTTCGTGTGCCACACGAAGCCCTACACCTCACCATGGAGTAAAATATATCGTTACGTCTGCGTCTGCCGTCTACGACATACCAGCAGGCGCTTAATCGCAAAAGGACATCGAGCAAGAAAGGTCATCCATGTCCGAATTAACCGACTTCGAAAAAGAGGCAAAAGCCGATATTAAGGAGGCTCAGGAAGCAACCGCGGCCGAAAAGGCGAACAAGCCTTGGTTTAAGCGCCTTTCGCTTACCACCTGGATCTTCATCGCACTCGCATTGGGCGTTGTAGCTGGCTTGGCTCTGCAAGGCACTCCCGACATTGCAACCACGTATATCAAACCGCTTGGCACCATCTTCTTGAACCTTATTAAGATGATCGTTGTTCCGCTGGTTATCTTTTCTATGGTTGCTGGCGTCATCAGCCTTTCCGATATTAAACGCGTAGGTGCTATCGGCGGTAAAACCATCGCCTACTACCTGTGCACCACCGCATGCGCTATCGTAATCGGCTTAGTAATTGCCAACGCCCTCAACGTTGGAGCAGGCTACACCCTTTCTACCGATGAACTGAGCTATGAGGCAAAAGAAGCCCCCTCGTTCATCGATACCATCGTGAACATTTTCCCCAGCAACTTTGTCCAGCCCATGTCTGACGCAAGCATGCTGCAGATCATCGTCATCGCCCTCTTCTTCGGTTTCGGCATCCTCGCAGCAGGCAAAAAGGCTCAGCCCGTTGCCGACTTCGTAAACGGCATGAGCGAGGTCTGCATCAAGATCATGCACATGATCATCTCCATCGCTCCATTCGGCGTATTCGGATTGATCACCCCCGTCGTGGCTACCAATGGTCCCGACATCTTGCTTCCGCTGCTGAAGCTTATTCTCATCGCTTACCTGGCCATGATTCTGCATATGGTTGTCGTATACTCCGGCGCTGTTAAAACCATTGCGAAAATGGGCCCGCTTACCTTCTTCAAAGGTCAGATGCGTGCAATGGCATTTGCGTTTGCTTCCGCATCTTCTGTCGGCACGCTGCCTATCAATATGGAATGCTCTAAAAAGCTGGGCGTTCGCAGCGAAGTTTCCAGCTTCGTGCTGCCCCTTGGCGCTACCATCAACATGGACGGCACCGCTATTTACCAAGGCGTTTGCGCCATCTTTATTGCCCAGGTATTCGGCATCGACCTCACCATTGGCCAGCAATGCGTTATTGTGGCCACTGCCGTGCTTTCGTCCATCGGTACTGCCGGCGTCCCCGGCTCCGGCATGATCATGCTCGCTATGGTACTCCAGTCTGTTGGCCTGCCCGTTGAAGGCATCGCCCTCGTAGCTGGCGTAGACCGCGTTCTGGACATGATGCGTACCGTGGTAAACATCACCGGCGACCAGTCCGCCGCTGTATGCGTCAACGCCCTGGAGAACCGCAAGGAAACCCGCCAAGCCGCCAAAGCAGCAGCGTAAGCAGTCAAGGACACAACCCACCAAAGAAGCCGCCACGTGCGGCTTCTTTTATGCCCGAAACGCACTGTATCAAGTGATGCGATGACAGCACGCCATTTATGTCGAGCAAATAATTCGAGCGCAACTCCCCATAAAGCAGGTCGGTCGAAACGAGGGCTCGTCGCCACCCTGTCTACCGAGCTTGCAAAAATGGAAGCACTTTTTTATAACCTGCCCATAGCGTTAACACGCCCCACGGGAAACAAAAAAAGGATTGCACAGTGTGCAATCCTTTTTGAGTGCGTATGGAGGCGACGCCCGGATTCGAACCGGGGGTAAAGGCTTTGCAGGCCTCTGCCTTACCACTTGGCCACGTCGCCGATTAAAAAAGCCGACCGTAAAGAATCGAATCGGCTTGAGAAATCAAATGGAGCGGACGACGGGGTTCGAACCCGCGACCCCAACCTTGGCAAGGTTGTGCTCTACCAGCTGAGCCACGTCCGCGCGCAAGAAAGTATTATACGGAAACCAGTTTTTCGCGCAACCCCTTTTTTGAAAAAACTTTTTGACTGAACCTACCGATCGCCTAATCCGCCGAATCGTATTCAGCGGAAAGCACTTTGCAGACTATTCACGCTATTGCCCCCTTCTTTACGCATCAACAAAAGGTGACACCTATCTGAACTTTCTCAAATGCCCAAACAACGATTAAGGCCAATCGCAGCTGAATGAGCCCCGCAATATACAATTCAAGATCGAGGCTCCGTAAAAACAGCGGCAGTAGAGGCGATAATAGAATCGTACTCCAAATCCAACACCCGTGAAGGAACCCATTATGGCTACCTTGATTGAAGATCTAAAATCATTTACGCCCAAAAACGATGAGGAAGCGGCCGACTACGTACTGCTGCTCGAAGCCGCTCATCACGAAGAGGCCTACAACCGGACATGGCCATCGCACTTTACCGCATCAGCTTGGGTCGTAAACCCCCTCCGCACAAAAACGCTGATGATATATCACAACATCTATCAATCATGGTCATGGATCGGGGGCCACGCTGATGGCATGCATGATCTTTCCCTTGTTGCCGCAAAGGAGCTAGAAGAAGAAACAGGCCTGAGCGAAGTCAAAATGGCTCACTCGGGCCTTCTTTCCTGCGAAACGCTTACCGTCGATGGGCACTGGAAACGCGGGGTATACGTCCCCTCCCATTTACACCTCAATGCAACCTACCTGTTCGAGGCAAATGAAAAAGACACGCTACGCATAGCCCCCGAAGAAAACTCTGGAGTACGTTGGCTCACGTTCGACGAAGCCCTTACCGCGTCAACCGAGCCTTGGATGGTAGAGCACGTATATCGCAAATTAATAGAGCGTTCCAAATAGCGCCAGAAGCTACAGAGAGCCATGCTGAGGAACCACGGCAAACACGACTAAGTCTTCCTCATTAGGATTCACCACAGAATGGAACTGGCCTTCCCCGCAGTAATGGCACATGCCAGGAGCTAGAGGTTCTTCGCCGCCTTCAACAACCACTTTACCAACGCCAGCTAAGACGTACACGATCTCGGAATTGCCACTATGCTGATGCCAGCCAATGGAAGAGTGCGGATGCACCGTTGCCTTCATGATCCGATTGTTTCCGTCAACGTACGCCTGAGTAGTAACAGAGCCTTCCCCGCCCTTAAAATGCTCAAAGGTTTCAGGTTGAATGGAATCGAAATCTACCTGCATAACTCACTCCTTATCTTCTTACAAGACAGAAAAAAGCACTTACCGCTAGTTTCTTGCTTTGTACTGCCCAGATGTCTCGCAACGTTTCACCGCGAAAAAGCGACTGATCTTTACCCGGTATTCTGCAAACCGGCAGAAACTCCTGTAACGGTAGATAAAATCAGCGCGAGGTAATCAGCCTTTTCCTTAGCGGCCATTTCCTCGCCACGAACGCGAATGGCACGAAGAGCACGAACCTGCGCAAGCGAAAGAACGTCAATATAAGGATTGCGCACACGAACAGCGCGGCCCAATACCCGTCGTTGAGCCAGAGGCCATTCGCTGCCAGTAATAGAGAGAACCCATTTGCGAGTCAGCTGCATTTCATCGAATACCTTTTCGGAAAGATCACGCCTATCGCTTAAGCACAAATACATCTTCGCGATACGCTGGTCGGTTTTCGCAATAGACATCTCAAGATTATCGATAAAGGTGGCAAACAGGGGCCACTCGCGATAGGCACGACGGAGTTGCTCAATGTCGTTCAGCTTTTCGCAGGCAGCGCCGAAGCCGTACCACGCAGCCAAATTGATACGCGCTTGGGACCAGGAGAACACCCAAGGAATGGTGCGTAGGTCGTCAAGAGATTTCGCGCCAAGACCGCGCTTGGCTGGACGACTGCCAATAGGAAGCAAGCCAACCTCGGCAAGGGGCGTTACCGTAGCGAACCACGGGGTGAAATCATCGGTATTCAACAAATCGAGATAGCTCTCATGCGCCACAGCATCCAGCTCTTTAGCGATACCAGAGAATTCGCTGGTCATCTGAGTGTTGGTATGCTCAATTGAAGGAGCCGAGCTCAATAACGTTGCCGCTGCCACACTTTCCACATGACGCTGGGCAAGAACAGGATTCCCGTAACGGGCAAAAATTACCTCTCCTTGCTCAGTGACCTTAAAGCAGCAGTTCACCGAACCCTTCGGCTGTGCCAAAACCGCACGGTTTGCAGGCCCGCCTCCACGCCCAACTGCGCCGCCGCGACCGTGCATCATAACAAGATCGATACGATTGCGCTCTGCCCATTGGGCAATACGGCCCTGAGCCGAATGCAATGCCAACGTTGCCGTGGTCGGACCGGCGTCTTTCGATGAGTCCGAATATCCCAGCATTACTTCCATCTTGCGGTTGGTTTGGGCAAGACGGCGCTGTACTGCAGGAAGCTCCAGCATTTCATCCAGAACCTCGACACAGCCCTCCAAGTCCTCCAGCTGCTCAAACAAGGGGATAACATCCAGGTCGGGAACATCTTCAGCATGGGCGAAGGCAAGTTGCGCCAGCTCATACACATCGGCAACATGCTGAGCGCTCTTCGTGAACGAAATAATGTAGCGATGGGCCATTTTCTTGCCATAACGACGCTGGATTGAGCCAATGGCGCGGAACGTATCAAGAACCTCCCGGGTCATAGGCTGCAAGTTTCCATGAATTCCATTTTCGCGAATATCTGCCAACGCGCGCTCATGAACCACTGAATGCTGACGGAACTCCATTTCCACCATATGGAATCCAAACGTCTCCGCCTGCCACATAAGCGTCTGCACAGGACCGTACGCAGCACGCACTGCACCCGCCTCAACAAGCGAACGCTGCACCACTCGAAGATCGACCAAAAAGTCTTCCACGCAGCGATACATCGTGTCGGCATTACGCGTAACCGTAGCATCGAGGCGTGCCGCCATAACGAGCATTACCGCACGATGCGGCTCAGAAGCGGAAATAACCTCAGCTCGGCCGGTTAGAACTTCGCTCATTTCAACCTGGTGATTCCAGAGATTTAGGAGCTCAGCTGAAGGTGAGGTGTAGCCCGATTCTAAAGTTAGGTTACGCCCCACCGTGCGACATGCCTCCGCCAAAGCGGAAACCATATGAGCGGAAAATTTTGCAGCTACCTGACGACTTACCTTCGCAGTTACGTTCGGATTGCCATCGCGATCGGACCCGATCCAACTTCCTAAGCGGAAAAACGGCGGGCAAACCGGCTTGACACGACCCGCTTTTTCCCCAAGAACCCAGTCGTCGAATCGACGGTAAATTTTAGGAATGGTGGTGAAGAGCGTATTGTCGAACACATCGATAATGGTGTCCGCTTCCTCGACAGGCGTAGGCTTCTTCACCGAAATAGGCGAAGTGCGCACCAATGCATCTATTTCCTGAAGCAGATGACGCTCGTTTTCCGCCAAATCGGAACCGCCCATATAAGGACGTTCGGCTAGCAGCAATGCTATACGGCGGATTTTCCCCTCGACCGCTTTACGGCGCGCCTCGGTGGGATGAGCCGTAAACACTGGGTGGAACTCCAAACGATTCAGCAATTCGGTTGCACGACCCACGCCCATTTCATCTACCAACCGGCGATAGGCAACGGTAAGCTCATTGGTCGGGTCGGTTTCCATTTGCTGAAGGGGTTCACGACCACGCTCGCGCAACGTCTTAACGCGATAGTTCTCCTCAGAAAGATTGGCCAAATGGAAAAATGAGGTGAATGCTCGCACCACTACCTGAGCGCGCTCAATGGGAAGCATGTCAAGAAGATCAACCGCTTCGCGAAATGCCTTGTTCCCCTCAGTTGAAGGAAGCGGAATGCCTTGATCGTCAACGGGCTCATCGCTCGCAGCGCTTCCTGGGTCGCCTTCGTTTGCAGCGATGACGCTTTGCAGAAGCTTATCGAACAAACCTCGAATTTCAGGATCGTACTCATCGAGCACTTTGCGCTCAAGACGAAGGAACAGGGCAAGGTCGCCTCGTAAGCTATCGGGAATATCGATCTCTGCCAGCGGAAGGCTATTTACGGCACCTTCCGCGCATAGAGAAGCGCATTCTGCAGATGGGGTATGGGCGGACATAGCAGAGGATGGGGTTTCCATCGAAGTCCCTCTTTCTGACGATTCGCCCAAAACGCAAGCGGATCGACGCACTGACGGTAAAGAATGCACTTGAGTATAGAAGATTGAACACGTTTTACCGCTACACTTTACCTAAATAAAGCAAATCACTACACCTGCTTCCCAAAGCAGCAAGCATCGGCACCATGGAACGAGGAAACCAGTGAATCGGCCAGCCATTGGCAAAGAGACCTTAGCGATCCTGCAGATTCTGTCTGCAGGCATATTGTGGGGACTTGTTGGACCGTTGGTTAAACTAATGGAATTGCATGGCTCAACGGCAGCGAGCACAAGCTTCATCCGAATGCTTTTCGCTTTTCTGATCATGACCGCATTCACCGCCGTAAAATTCGGACCGAAAGCGCTGATAGTCGACAAGCGAACCCTTGTTGCCTGCGCTGTGCTGGGCGTTGTTTCCAACGGTATCTACAACATGTTCTACACCATGGCAATCGCCAATGCCGGCATCGCCGTTTCAGCAGTGCTGCTAAACACTGCACCTATTTTTACTACCGTGTTCTCGATGCTGATATTCCATGAGGGTATTTCCCTTTTGAAAGTTATCGCCCTCTGCATCAACGTGGTAGGCTGTTCGCTAGCAGCTACGGGAGGCCAACTTGACCTGGACGTACTATCGGTTGTAGGGGTTAGCTGCGGCATTGCATCGGGGTTCACCTACGGAATGGCGGCGATCATTACGCGCATTGCGGGAAGCACCACCAATACCTACGTCATGAGCTCTTACAGCTACCTGTTCGCCACAATTTCTGTTCTGGTTCTATTCCAGCCATGGACATGCCCCGAATCATACAATGGCGCAACCATAGGTTATGGATTCTTACTGGCACTGATTCCCACTTCACTGGCATACCTGCTGTACTACAAAGGCATTCTAAAGATAAGGGAAACAAGCAAGGTTCCCATCATCGCTTCCGTAGAAATGATAGCAACCGCCATCATAAGCGTTGCGTTCTTCGGCGAGATTTTATCCCCTGCCGCCATCTTCGGCATCGTATTGGTTGTTGCCTCCATTGCCCTGATGAGCGTCAGAGTAAGCGCACGACGCCGTTGATGCGCGCATAGGAAACATGTACAAACCGTCATTGCCTTCCGTAGGATTTTTTCCTCGCATAGAAGTAAAGCGCGATCATAGTTGCTCCCGTAACGATCCAAGTTACGGGATAGATAAGCATCAGATTCTCAAACGAGCGAATGAGCGGGAACAGCGTGAAAACGTACACGATGCGCAAAAGGCATGAGCCCACGATAACCACAATGGTAGGCAGCACCGACCAACCCATACCACGCATACCGCTCGCCGTGACCTCATACGAACACGGCATGAACTCAAACAGCTCCACATGCCACAAGCGAATATAGGCAAACGAAAGTGCTCCCGCTTCAGCGGTGAAAATGCCCAAAAACAGATCGCCACCCAAAGTGAAAAGCAAGCTTAATGCCAGTGTAGAAACAAACGATGCCGCCATGCAGAATTTCATGACCTTGTCGCAACGCCTATACTGGCCTGCCGCATAATTTTGGCCAATAAAGGTAACTGCGGCCTGGGAAAAGGCGTTCACAAAGAAGTAAGTGTAGAACTCGAAATTCATAGCCGCAGATGAACCCGCAGTTGCGTCTGCGCCAAAGCCGTTGATCTCGCCCTGGATAATAATGTTGGAAAGAGCGAATACCGCACCCTGCAAGGCGGCAGGAAGGCCTATGTGCATAAGGGTTTTGAGATCGATTACCACAACCCTAAAATCTTTAAGCACCAAACGGTAGGATTCCTCTTCAGTAAGTAGGAAGTAAACGATAACGGCAGCGCATACAGCATCGGCGATAACCGTACCTACTGCAATGCCAAATACGCCCAAGCCAAGATATTCCACCGCAGCATAGTCAAACGCAATGTTGAGCGCTGCGGCAATTGCCAAAGCATACAGGGGACGGCGCGTATCGCCCTTGGCTCGAAGCACGGCAGAACCGAAGTTGTATATAACCAAGAAAACGATGCCGATGAAGTAAACATGCAAGTACTGCGCGCCTTCGGCCCACGCCTCAGCAGGCATATTCACCGCAGCAAGAATGAAATCGGTCGAAAGGACACCGGCGACAGCCAAAACAAGTGAGCAAACTACAGCGGCAACTGCCGAAGTCTGTACCGCGCCTCTGATCTTACCGATGTCATCGTGCCCAATATGAACCGCGATTACCACGTTTACGCCGACCGACAAACCAACGAACACCGCAACAAACAAACTGATAATGGGAGCAACCCCGCCAACAGCAGCCAGCGCATCACCGCCCAGCCACTGGCCGGCAAATACCGCATCGGTGGAGTTCAGCAACTGTTGCAAAATGCTGGTAATAGCAAGGGGAATGGAAAATAGAACGATTTTCTTAGCCAAGGGGCCATGAAGCATATCTATGCTGTTGGTTTTCTTGCTTTCCGCCGCAGTGCTCACGCCGCATTACCTTTCGGTTGTCATGTTACGCTGCCGATTCTCCTCCCCTTCGCCCAAATAAGCAACACTACGTTATTTATCTCCATATCCCCACCGAGGCAGAAGAAGTACCAACCGTTACCCGTCCAAACAGGCAGACCCCACCTAAAGAACGCCCCGCCGGCATAATGAACTGCCTCCCAGGATTCGGATTGAAAAATGGTAATCCGAATTAATGGGGTGAAGTTCATAAGCCGGCGGGGCGAAGAACAGTTATAGGCCAGCGTTACAATGCGGATACCCGCACCGCACACACCTTGTATTCAGGCGTAGAGCAAATGCGATCGAGCGCTGCATCGGTAAGCCAGTTAGCGTTGCCATCTTGGAAATGGAACGGCATCCACGTTTCTCCAGGATTGGTCTTGCCTGAAACACGCGCCTCCGATTCAATACTCCCTCGACGGCTTTCAACACGAACCTTGTCACCGTTCGAGACACCTAATCGTTCAGCATCTACCGAGTTAATCTCGATAAACGAATGTCCGCAGATCTCGTTCAAGCCAGGTGTTTTATCCGTCATGGCAGTTGCGTTGTAGTGGTACAGGATGCGACCCGTAGTAAGCATGAGCGGGAACTCTTCATCTGGGAGCTCCGCTGAGGGAATATAATCAGCCAGCGAATAGATGCCCAAACCACGAGTGAATTTGCCCACGTGCATTATCGGTGTGCCAGGATGGTCCCCATCAAGGCAAGGCCACTGCAGCCCCTGACCCGCAACTTCTTCTGAATCGAGCCGCTCATGGCTAATGCCATGAAAGCTTGGGGTAAGCTCCGCGATTTCATCCATAATCTGGGCACTTGTAAGCTGTGGCTGAGCATACCCCATGCGATTCATCAAATCGATGAAGATGTCGGTATCAAGACGTGTGCCAGGAATGGTGACTGCCGTGCGAATTCGCTGAACACGACGTTCGGTGTTGCTGAACGTACCCTCTTTTTCCGCGTAGCTACGACCAGGAAGAACGACATCGGCGAACTTGGCTGTTTCAGTTAAGAACAGATCATCGACTACCAGGAAATCAAGTGCTTCAAGCGCCTTAACAACATGGCTGGTGTCGGGATCGGTGCGAACCGGATCCTCGCCAAAGATGAACAAGCCCTTAATATCGCCCGATATCATCTTGGGGAAACACTCGGTTGCATAGGTGCCCTTCCACTTGGGAATCTCAACACCCCAGTGATCCTCGAAGCGTTTCATCACTTCGGCATTGGCCAACTTCTGATAGCCAGGGAAATCGCCAGGGGTTGCACCCATATCGCAAGCACCCTGCACATTGTTCTGACCGCGAATGGGGTTGACGCCCGTCCCCGGCTTTCCAAAGTTGCCTGTGATCATAGCCAGATTAGACAATGCCATTACACCTTCGGTGCCACTGGTATGCTCGGTGACACCGAGACAGTACACGATAGCAGCGGCACCGGCTTCACCATACAGCTTTGCCGCGGCGACCAAATCGCAAGCATCGATACCGCAAATATCCGCTACGTATTCAGGCGTGTACTTTTCTACCATCGCCTTGAAGTCGTCAAAACCTTCAGAGCGTTCCGCGATAAACGTCTCGTCGATAAGACCCTCATGGATAAGCACCCTCGCAACACCGTTAGCAAATGCAACATTGGTGCCAGGATGCAGTTTCAGATGGATATCGGCTTTAGCAGAAAGGCCGATATTGCGAGGATCGACCACGATAAGCTTTGTCCCCGTTTCGACTGCATGGCGGATCTGCATACCGATAACCGGGTGAGCTTCTTCCGGGTTCGAGCCAACCAGCATGATCACGTCGGCATTTCGGGCGATGTCGGTAATGGGATTGGTCATAGCACCAGAACCAAGGGTTTGAGCCAAGCCGGCAACCGAAGGACCATGGCAAACACGAGCACAGTTATCGATGTTATTCGTCTTGAATACCGTACGTGCCATTTTTTGAAGCATATAGATGTCTTCGTTGGCGGAGCGGGCACACGCAAACGCAGCAAGAGCCTGACCGCCAAATTCATCTCGCAACGCCCCCATCTTGGCCGCAACAAGATCAAGGGCTTCGTCCCACGTAGCCGGTTCAAGCTCCCCTGTTTCGTGGTTGCGAATTAGAGGCGTGGTGAGACGCTCTTCCGAATGAACAAAATCGAAACTGCCGCTGCGACCCTTCACGCATAACAGACCGTGATTCGAGGGCCCATCTACGGCTTCGGTATCAACAATCTTGCCATCTTTCACGATGAGATTATATTGGCATCCCGTAGCGCAATGGGGGCACGTGGTGAGTACGCGTTCAACCTCCCATTCGCGATACTCTGCGCGTCGCTTCATGGTAAGGGCGCCCGTCGGACAGGCCTGCACACAATTCCCGCACGATTCGCATCCCGTTGTTTTCCAATCGGCGCCAAAAGGAGCCTCGATCGAAGTCCGCAGACCGCGTTTTGAAGCATGGAGCGAATGGTTGCCTGCCGCATTGTTGCATGCACCCACACACCGCTGACAGCGAATACAAAGATTAGGATCGAACGAAATGAAGGGGTTCGAATCGAATACCGGTTTGCGTTTTCCCGAAACCCCAAACGAGGGGTGCTGTACACCAACCTCTCGAGCTACCGCCTGCAGTTCGCATGAACCGTTTTTCTTGCAGCTGAAACAATAGTTGGTAGAGTCAAGGCCATGGTCGGAAAGGATCAAATCCATGGTTAACTTGCGATAGGCTACCAAACGCTCCGAAGCGGTGGTTATCGCCATGCCCTCTTTCACAACAGTTGAGCATGCAGGAACAAGGGTGTCTTCGCCTTCAACTTCAACCATGCAAATACGGCACGAGGAAATAGCACTGCGCTCTTTCAAGAAGCATAGCGTAGGAATGGGGATGCCTGCCTTTTGAGCAGCATCGAGGATCGTTGCGCCCTTAGGCACTGACACTGAAACGCCATCGACAACGAGTGAAACAACCTGCCCATCGGCAGCCTGAGAAGAACTTGCGCATACATTAGACATACTGGAACCTCCCATCAACCTGGCAGCCAGCACCAAAGCAATCGCAACGCAGGCAGCGTCCGCACTCCTGCTCTGCTTCTTCCAGGCTCATTCCGTACTCAACCCCCAGGAAATCGTTCTTGCGCTCACGAGCAGGACGCTCAGCGATTTCGACACGACCTTTCGGCATTCGATCGTTCTGTTTGGGCTCGGGAAGCGCAACATCGCAAGAAAGGGTATGGTGATAGCCCAAATACTCATCGATATTGCGGGCAGCAACCTTGCCCGCGCCGATAGCCTTGATCACCGTCGCAGGACCACTTTGGCAATCGCCGCCTACATAGACTCCAGGCAAATCAGGAGATTCAAGCTGCCCATTGGCAATAAAGCTGCCACGCTCTGCGTGCATACCGAAATCAACAAAAGGATCGACATCGATGTCCTGGCCAACCGCAATAAGAATTACGTCAGCTTCGATGCGACATTCGGGCTTTTTGGCAGCAACGGGTGCAGGACGGCCTCGCTTTACCGCACCGATCATCTGCGGCTGCGTGATAAGGGCGGAGCAGTGACCCGATTCGTCAACCTCAACACGAGCGGGAGCTTCAAGCACAGCCATCTCAACGCCTTCGGCAACAGCGGCTTCCACCTCTTCAACCAAAGCTGTCATATCCGATTGCCTACGACGATACGCAACCGTAACTTCTAATGCACCAGCTCGAACCGAGGTTCGCGCGCAATCCATGGCTACATTGCCACCGCCGACCACGACAACCTTCTTGCCCGAGAAATCAGGGTAATCTCCATCGCCAATTTTCTGCAGCAAGTCAACTGCAGACATGACGCCTTCGGCATCGCCATTTTCAAGTTTCAGCGTTTTTCCCAATTGAGCGCCTATGGCAACGTACACTGCATCGAATTCATCGTTGATCTTAGCCATAGCGACAGCATCAATGCGCTCGTCGCATTTCACTTCGATGTTTCCCACAGAAAGAATGGCACGGATGTCTTCATCCAGCCGTTCGCGTGGAAAACGATATGCAGGAATACCGTAGCGCATCATTCCGCCCAGAGAGCGATTCGCCTCAAACACCGTTACGGAATGCCCCATCAGCGCCGCATAATAGGCGCAGGTAAGACCGGAAGGGCCGCCGCCAACAACCGCAATCCGCTTACCGGAATCAGGTAGACGTCCGGGCGTGGCAACGGAATCCGCAGCAACCTGATCGACTGCCATTTTTTTGATACCGCGGATATTCAACGGCGCATCGATGAGAATACGACGACAGCGTTTTTCGCAAGGATGCTCGCACACCAGTGCACATGCCGTGGGGAACGGATTGTCTTTGCGGATGAGCTTGATAGCGTCGGCATAGCGCCCCTCGCCAACAAGGGCAATGTACCCCGGCACGTTAACGTGAGCCGGGCACAGGGTTTCGCAGGGAACGCTTTGACCCATGCCCTGAGTACAACTATGCCCAACCAAATGAGCTTCGACCTCTTCGGAGAAAGTATCAAGCGCATCGAGCGTTGCCTGGGCAGCTTCGTACCCCACCGCGCAATCCGATGCATCGCGAATCATCTGGGCGAGTGCACGCAAAGTTTCCAGTGTTTCGTTGTTTGCCTGGCAGTTTGCCAGTTCCCGCATCATTTCGGACAGTTTCGGCAGGCCATCACGGCAAGGAACGCATTTCCCGCACGTTTGGTTCGCTCCAGTTTCAAGCAACGATGCAACAGTGGTCAGCGGGCACTGGCCAGGAGGTGCAGCCTCGACCCTTCGCTCAAATCGCTTTAAATAAGATTCCACCTTCGCATCGGCCGCCGTCTTGGGCTCAATAGATAGCGCAGACACGCATCCCCCTTCCCTGCACGGCATCACGAATTACAACGCAGAAACTCCTCGAAATAGAAGCAACAGCCTATAACCGATAACCGCACCAAATAGCTCAACATCCAGCAAGCAAAAACGCCCTCCCCGAAGGGAAGGCACTTGCGAACACTGTACTGGTTTTCGATGCGACTCAATGGCAACGGCATCTTTTTATCGGCGAAAGGAATAATTATCTAACTTTTGCGAAACTACCTATCAAACCAGCTCATCAGAAGAGAGCCTGAATCGTTTACCAAAGAAATAAAGAGAACCCTCTTAATCAACTGGATAGTACGTGGTTACCGTGGGGTTGTCTTCGATATAGGCGCGGAGCTTATCAATGTAACGCTGCGCCAAAGGAGAAAACGGACGTTCGGCATGGTACAAATAACCAACCGTCATGGTTTCATCAACCTCAAGAGGGATAGAACAGATGCTCTGTCCCATTTCTCCAGAAAGGACGCCCGTTGAAATGGTGTATCCGTTGTGACGATTTAGGAGAATGGTCAATGTACCGCGGTCATAATAGGTAATGTTTTGGCTATGAGGCAGATGGCTCAACGGCTCTTCCGCGAAGAAAAAGGAATTGTTGCTTCCCTGTTCGAACGAATAGCGTGGATATCTTTCCAGATCCTCAGGCTTCAAGCTGGCTCGACCGGCAAGAGGATGGTTCGAACCAACGAACACATGCGGATGAGCCTCAAACAGCGGCGTGAACGTCAGCCCAGCATCGGAAAATGCCTTGGTCAGCACCTTGCGGTTGAAATCGCTTAGGTACAGAACCCCAATCTCGCTGCGGAATTCCTTAACGTCGTCGATCACTTCTGCCGTGCGCGTTTCACGCAAGGAAAAATTGTACTCTTCCTCGTCGCATTCCTCGGCCAAATCGACAAAAGCGTGAACGCAGAAAGCGTAATGCTGAGAAGAAACACAAAGCCTGCCCTTGGCGGCACTGTTCGAATTGGAATAGCGCGCCTCGAACAAATCGAACTGTTGCAAGATCTGCCGAGCATAACCGATGAACTCAGTGCCCTCGTTAGTAAGGGTGATACCACGGTTAGTGCGGTTGAAGATAGAGATGCCCAGTTCCTGCTCGGTGTCTTTAATGGTGGTTGAAAGCGTGGGCTGGGAAACATACAGCTGCTGACTAGCTGCGTTGATTGAGCCGCATTCAGCGACTTCAATGATGTAACGAAGCTGTTGGAGCGATATGTTGGTATGCATGCTTCTTCCCTTTCCCAGCAAAAGCGGTGCAAATAGAAACAGGCCAGGGCTTTAAGCCTCTGGCCTGTGTGCAAGTGGTGGGCGATACTGGGATCGAACCAGTGACCTCCACCGTGTCAAGGTGGCGCTCTCCCCCTGAGCTAATCGCCCGAAAATGCCGAACTGCTTCAGCGAGCTTGTATATTACCAGAACAGCACTTTGCGTCAACTATCTAGGTTCGTTTTTTTCATAAATGGAACTGTTATTCCGTATGACTCTCCGCTCGATGATAGGCATCATCGGGCTCGATGTGGACAAGGATGTCCTTTACCTGCGGGAACTTATGGACAATCTCGGATTCAATACGATCGGCAAGCTCATGCGAAGCAGCAACGGTCATATTCGGATCGACCAGCACATGCAAATCGGCATATACATCGCCCTGGGTGCCACGCGTACGGATGCGATGCGCATTTCGAACACCAGCGATACCCTCTACAACCTTGCGCACCTCCTCTTCAGGGATTCGCGCTTTGTCGGAAAGGGTCTGAAAGGCTGAGCGGAATACGTCGAATGCGGTATACAGAATGGCCACCATAACAACCAACGCCATCACGGAGTCGGCAATAGCAAAGCCAAGCTGAATTAACACGAGACCAATGATAACGCCGATGGAAACCATCGCATCAGAAAGCGTATGGCTTGCATCTGCCAACAAGATATCGCTGTTCAAGCGCTTGCCGGCCTTTCGCTCATAGGCTGTAACTCCAATGTTGATGCACAACGTGCCCACCATGACCACGTAGGAAACCACCGTAACGGATGCATTGTGGTCACCTGAAATTAGCGCGCTGATGGCGCTTGAGCCAACCTCAAACGCGGCAAATATAAGCAGAACACCGATAACCATGCTCGCATATGTCTCGAACTTAAAGTGGCCATAAGGATGCCCCTCATCTGCTGGACGAAGAGCGAGCGTGATTCCAACCAAGCCAACCACATTGCCCATAGAATCGAACACCGAATGAATGCCGTCAGCCTGCATAGAGTGAGAATTGGTGGCCAAGCCATAGAAGAACTTCGCAAGCGCAACCAGCAGATTAAGCAAAAGAACGATCCACAGAACGCGACGCACTTCCGCCATTCTCGATGTCTGATAAGACCCACTGTTCATACCGCTCAACTTCTTCCATCAAATAACGCCACTCAAGAATAGACGCTTAAAAGCAAAAAGAATCGCCCACCAACGTGAGCGACTCACCACACCCTAGCACCAAATTCGGTTACCGCAGGTTAACAACGCAAAGCGTAAGAAAAAGCTAACATTGAACGCCCTCAACCCGAACAAACAGGCAATCTCTTAGCAGCTAGCCAGATACGCTTTTAGGGTATCCACAAAACGATCGACGTCATCTTCGCATGAATCGTAACCAAAGCTGACACGCAACGTACGTTTGCCCATTGCAAGAGGAATGCCAGCCGCCTGGAGCGAAAGCGGATGTTTGTGGCGCCATGTGCCAACTGGAACGGTATTGATATTCGACTCGCATGCAGATGCTTTGGAGACATAGACGCCGTGATCACTCAAATAGCGCAAAGCCGCCTGGTTTTTCATGCCAGGAACGCTGAAATTGAACAGGTAAGGTGATCCATCTTCACGGGAATTGATCACCGCATCAGGAATCTCTGCGTTGACACGAGAGCGCAAACGGTTCCACAATTCGCGAACGCGCATTTCTTCAGCTTGCCTGTCGGAAAATGCGCAGCGTACCGCTTCGGCAAAACCGGCGGCGAGGTAGACGGGTTCGGTTCCTGAACGAAGACCGCGTTCTTGCCCACCCCCAAACGCCGTGGTGAACATATTGGTCCCGCGCTTCACGAACAATGCACCGATACCCTTCGGCCCCCCGATCTTATGAGCGGAAAGGGAAGCTAAATCAACACCCCACTCATGTACGGGAACATCGATCTTGCCAAAAGCCTGAACAGCATCGGTGTGCACCAACGCATGGGGGGCATATTCATTGCGCAACTTGACGATATCAGGAATAGGAAGCCGATAACCAAGCTCGTTCTGCACCGACATTACCGTTACCAACGTTGTTGGCTCCTGGAGAAAACGCGCGCATGCCTCCAGGTCAAAATTGCCATGAACTGCTTCCACATAGGAAACGCAGCAATCGCCCTCTCGCTTAAGAGCGCGCACCGATCGCGTTACCGAAGGATGCTCCAAAGCAGAAGTTATGATTCGACCTGCACTGATTCCGCGAGCCATAACCGAACCGCGAATGGCAAGGTTGTTCGACTCGGTTCCACCCGATGTGAAAAAAACCTCATCGGGCTCAGCGCCCAAAGCCGCTGCAACAATGGCGCGACTGTCTTCCAGAACGCGCTTTGCCTTCTTGCCCAGCGCATGAACAGAAGATGCATTGCCATAGTTCTGAAGTTCCCGCATCATGGCCTGCACCACCTCGGGGCGCGGCTTGGTTGTGGCAGCGTTATCCAGGTAAGCTTCGCAACAGGAACCTTTCTTTCCCTCGTTTATGGAAAAGTCTTGCATCTCACTGCTCACAGGGTACCCGCCTTTCGCGCCGACTCCACTTCAGCCAACGCCTCAGGTGGAGTATGTGCGCACGTGCCGTCACCACGCTTTACCACTTCGATAGCATCACCAGCGGAAACAACGCCGCCATGTAGCACCACGCCGAAAATGCCCTCACGGGGAAAGATGCAGTCGCCCGCTAAGTGGTAAATGGCGCAACGGGTATGACACACTTTACCGATCTGACTGATTTCCACCAGCACATCTTTCCCCAAACGGAGCTGTGTGCCCAAAGGCAAATCGAGCAGATCGATTCCCTCGGTTGTAAAATTTTCAGCAAAATCGCCAGGGTCAACCTCTAAGCCCATATCGCGAGCTTTCGCAATGGATGCTTCGGCCAAAAACGATACTTGACGGTGCCACTTTCCCGCATGGGCATCGTTTTCCAGCCCGTCATCGACAAGGACAACTTGAGGAGTATCGCCAACAGGCTTTTTCCGGACTCCCTTGCGCGTAGAAAGGTTAATGGAAGAAATATAAGCCATGAATACCTCCTCGAATGCCAACAATTAACGGTCCAATAGTAGTGACGACCCCGCAATCAGCATGCAGCTCAACCCTTTTTCGGCAGAATCAACAGGGCTAACGGATGCTTATTCACGGCGAAAAGAACTCACCTACACGCCCCTACCCGTGCCATTCATATATTACGGATGCCGAAAACCTGCATGATGTCCTACACTTGCCATGCTAAACGGCCTTAAACGAACGCAAGGATTGGCATGATATACGAACCGCTACCCCATAAACCCTATCGACCAAGCCCTGCCGTTTCTTTCGTGGGAAGACAAAATTCGGGGAAAACGACGCTGTTGGAAAAAATAATAGCCGAGCTCACCCGCCAAGGACTCGCTGTTGGCACCCTTAAGCACCATGGGCATCCCGATTTCGAAATCGACATTCCAGGAAAAGACTCATACCGTCATCGTGCCGCAGGGTCAAAAGCAACCGCTATCCTTTCGAGCAAACGCTTGGCCTTAACATGCGACCTAACCCAAGAAATTTCCTGCTCCGAGGCATTGGAGCTTATGCCGAACTACGATTTAGTGCTCGTAGAAGGGTTCCGTGGCATAGGATTGCCTTCCATCGAATTGCTTCGAGCAGAAAACCCGAAAGATCAAATAGCCGCAAAAGCGCTCATCGATCGCCTGTCCGGCGCATCACCCTCCTGTTCGGACAATGAAACGCCCGATCGCCCCGCAACACCCGTCGCCATCGTTACCAACATGCCAGCCGTTGAGCAAGTTGCCCGCGAAACCGCAGTTGAGGTATTCGGTTTCGAGGACATTGAGGCTATTGCCGCTTTTCTCCGGAAGCGATACACGCGCGCGCCGCTCACCATTGCCATCCAGGCAGGCGGCGAATCGAAACGAATGGGGCAATCGAAAGCACTGACTCCTTTTTTAGGGCGCCCCCTGATCGAACACATGCTGGAAGTAGTTGCACCATTTGCCGACGAGCTCATCGTCACGACCAATGAAGAACCAGAGCTGCATTATCTCCTTGAACAGCATCCTAAGCTCCGCCTTATCGGCGATGTTATGAAAGAACGAGGCGCCCTGCCCGGACTGCTTACCGCAATCGAAGCGAGCTCAAACGATGCCATTGGAGTTGTTGCTTGCGACATGATTGCCTTTTCGCCGCAAATCCTTGCTCGTGAGGCTTTAGCAATGCAAGCAAACGGAAGCGATGCAGTGGTGCCATTCAATAACGGAAATTACGAACCTTTTGCAGCGGTGTACCGCAAAAGCACATGCCAACCTATTCTGGAGCGCATTGCCTCACGGGGATCAAAGCGCATGCGAGATTTGATCGATTCGATCAACTGCACCCGATTCAACGCCGAGCTTATGCGCAAGCCTGGATCGATCGATCCGTTCGCCAATGTCAATACGCCACAAGAGCTTGCCCAAGCAGAAGTCCTATACCGCATGTATGGCTAAACGATGCCATTAAAACTGATTAGAAGGCGACGGAAAGACAGTCTATCCGCTTACCGAAATGACCTCCAGTAATCGGTTGATGGTTAGCGGTAAACGGCTACCCGATATTTTCAACGTATCAAACTATCACCAAGATGAACAATGAAGAGGGGTATCTAAAGCCCCAACGCACGCACTTGCGCAATAAGTTCAGGTGTGGCTTTCTTCTCCAATTCAGGAGCCGAGGCATGGGAAAGGATCCCTTTATCCACCAAATCGTCTAAAGAGTCACGGAGCACCCGATTGGCACAGGCGTTTGTTTCGCGTTCCACTTTGCGGAACAGTTCGATTAGGGCTTTAGCCTCTTCGGTCAAGCAAGAGCCACGGGCACCTTGACGAAGGAATAAAGCCACGTCAAGCCCCTCTTCAGCCTGCTTGATAATGCGCCATGCCTTACTGTATGCCATACCCATATCGGCGGCAGCTTTGTTCAAGGAACCCAGCCGTTCGACACGTTCGCACAATTCCACGACGCCGAGCCCGAGACCGGGGCTATGGCGTGTTTGGCTCTTCGAGCTTATGAAAATTTTGATATCAGCCGAAACTTCATCGCTGCGCATACCGTTTACCTCTCAGAATCGACACCTCGCAATCGTTTCGATTATTTTCCCAAACCAAACAAGGGTTTTTGCATTTATTCTCGCGAAAGGACAAAACCACCCCCGAATTGGAAGGACTTCCCATGACCCTCACCCAAAAGGCAAAGAAACTTGCCACCGCGTTTGCGGCCTTTGCCTGCTGCGCGTTGGTTGCCGTTGCCCTCACCGGTTGCCAGCAGGAGCAGAAGAAAGAAGACGTTCAGCTTCAGGTATTTGCCGCCAACTCTCTTTCAAAAGCAATGGAAGAAGCTCAGCAAGCCTATATCGAAGATGGACACAGCAACGTTTCCTTCGCCGACACCCAGTACAAAGCTTCAGGCGAGCTGAACGAGATGCTCGGAGCGGGATCCTATGCCGATCTTCTTATCTCTGCATCCAAAGGCTCTATGGATACCGCTGTCAAGGAAGGTTACGTCGACGAAGAAACTCGTGTAGACCTGTTCAAGAATGATCTGGTTATGGTTTCCAAGGAAGGCTCCGGCCTCTCCGAGGTAACGCTTGAGGACATTGCTGCCGGCAAGTACTCCATCTGCGTCGGAGACGACTCTGTCCCCGCAGGAAATTATGCGGCACAATCCCTTTCCACTGTTGGTGTCTACACGCCTGCTGGTGACGACGCAGGCAAAACCGGCAAGGAAATTTCCGGTAAGGGCGGCTCTTATGGCTCTGACTACAAAGTTGTAACCGACACCTCCGTTGGCAACGTTTGCAAGCATGCTCAGTCCGGCGATGTTGATATCGCGTTTGTATACACCTCCGATGTATATCGCTTCGGCGGCGTAGAGATCGTTGGCACCGTTCCTGCCGACACCCACAAGAACATCGTGTACCCTGGCGCTATTACCAAAGACTGCAAGAATGTTGACGCCACCAAGGAATTCCTTGATTGGTGCATGAACAGCGAAAATGCTCAGGCAATCTGGCAGAAGTGGGGCTTTGAGCTAGCATAGCCGAAAGCAGCCATTTCAACTTCGCTTTTTTCTGGGGATGGGCGCACAACAACGCCCATCCCCCGTTTTCCGATACGCCACCTTTTCAGATAAGGATCCACATGAATGCAAAACGATGCATAACGCACGCCACCTGCCTATTCATGCTGATACTGGCTTTAGCAACGGCATTGATGCCCCATGGCGCATTTGCCGATGAAGCATTGGGCGATGCCGACACGCCTCAAGCACCCAAAACCACTAACAACCAAGCCGCTCCTTCAGACAACGAGGAGGCCTTGAAAGTTAGCGTATCGGAAGACGCAGCCAGCGCATCGATCGAAAACGCTCCTTACGCAGTTTGCGACTTCACACGTGCTCAAAAAGGGTCCAATCGGGCTATCGCCGGAACGTATTACGGCTACTCGTATTTAGTGGGGAGTGAGGCAGGCTCATTCTTTCAGCTCATCGCCTCCGATTCCTATGCAGTCGCTTATGTTCCCGCCCAAACAGCGCAATTCCTTGGTATCGACATCGACGACGAGAATGACAAAACTCTGCTAAAGAAGTATTTCTGTACGCTCGATGGCGAAATATCGGCGGGCTCGATCCCCCTTTCTCGAATCAGCACCTGGTATTTCACGAGCAGCCCAACCTACGAAATAAACAACGTCCGTTTCGCATTTGACCAAGAAATAAACGGGAATGTGTACGCCAGCGTTATAGGCATCGACGGCTCCGATCTTACCGACCCCAACAGCCCAAACTACTTCAAACCTTCCTTTGCCGACTTTGGCCGACTGGCACCTGCAAATGAGGTCACCGTGAACGAAGAGACTACCGGGATTGCCGCAGCAGGCAAATTTCTCTCCGAACTAGACTGGAGCCCTCTGTGGGTAACCCTTAAAACTACCGGCGTTGCCATCGTTTTCGTATTCATTCTTGGCTTGCTAGCTGCATATTGGTGTCTTCATCTTTCGCAAAAAGCAAAGAACATCGCCGACAGCATATTCACCATCCCTATGGTGCTTCCCCCAACCGTATGCGGCTTCATCCTGCTGTACCTATGCGGCAGAAACACCGCCTTTGGCAGCTTCTTTATCGATATCGGGTTTCCCTTGATCTTCAGCTGGCCTGCAACGGTTATTGCCGCAGTAGTTGTCGCATTCCCCTTGATGTACCGAAGCGCACTAGGCGCCCTTGAAAACCTCGACACCAACATGCTCGATGCTGCCCGCACCTTAGGCTGGAGCAACACGCGTATCTTCCTGAAACTAATGCTCCCCCTTTCCTGGAGTAGCATTGCCGCCGGAACCGTACTCGCATTTGCACGTGCTCTCGGCGAATTCGGCGCAACGCTGTTCTTGGCCGGCAACTACCTGGGCATCACACGCACCATTCCCATCGCCATCTACTTCGAATGGATGAACGGAAACGATGGTATTGCCTGGTTCTGGACCGCCATCGTTATTGGATTCAGCTTCATCGTGATCCTGCTCATCAACCTGTGGAGTAATCGCACTACTAAATATCGTAAGAGGGCAGAAGAATGAGCCTTTCCGTATTCATAAAAAAACACTTCCCCGCATTTACCCTTGACGTGAATATAGAAGCAGGTAACGAAACCCTTGGCTGGCTTGGCGAATCGGGCTGCGGGAAGAGCCTTACCATGAGGTGCATTGCAGGCATCGAAACACCCGATGAGGGAAAGATCGTGGTAAACGGAAAAACGTTCTTTGAACGGGAGGCAGGGAAACGCCCAACCGTGAACCTTTCCCCTCAAGAACGTAAAACCGCCCTGTTGTTCCAAAACTACATGCTATTCCCCAACTTAACCGTGGCAGAAAACGTTGCGGCGGGAATCGACCGAAAGCTGCCCAAAGAAGAACGTGAAGCTCAGGTGAACGCCGAACTGAAACGCTTTGGCTTAGACGGCTTCGGCAAGCGATACCCTTCGCAGCTTTCAGGAGGACAGCAACAACGCGTTGCGTTGGCTCGAATGCTAGCGGCAAAACCAGACATCCTTATGCTCGATGAGCCTTTTTCCGCCCTCGACGCACACCTAAAAGGAGCGCTGGAGCAAAACCTTGCTGGGTTGTTCGAAACTTTTCATGGAACAATTCTGTACGTCAGCCACGATATCGACGAAGCTCTGCGCTTCTGTGATCGCATTGCCGTAATCGAAAAAGGGCATGTGATGGAAGTAAGCACGGGCAACAACCTTGTCAACAACCCCCAATCGGCCGCAAGCATTAAGCTATCAGGCTGCAAAAATGCCACCCCCGCTCGTCGGATTAACGATCATCGAGTATTCCTGCCCGCTTGGGGCATCGAAGTCGAAACCGACAAGCCCGTTCAAGAGAATCTAACATGCATGGGAGTCCGCGCATTTTTCCTGGAACAAGCCAAAGAACCAGGACGAAACACCTATCGCGTTCGCGTTGTTCGAACAAGCGACTCACGTTTCGATCGCTCGGCACTGCTGGAATTCCTTGATCGTGAACCAGGCGCCGACAAAGTGGTTGATCAGACCGAAAACGAGATGAAATACCTTGAGCAGCACCTATTCTGGCGCATCGACAAATTGAAAGTGCCCGAAGAAAAGCTACCAGTCAAAGACGAAGTGCTACTGATCCGTATCCCCTCCGATAAGGTTTACCTCGTATCCAAGTAGCAGCGCCAATCAATTGCACTCAACGGCTCAACCTGCACATCCACTATTGCCCGAAAGGAGACGCCATGAAAGATGGCCAGGGAAGACAAATCGACTATCTGCGCATTTCGCTTACCGACCGCTGCAATTTGCGCTGCATCTACTGCATGCCCGAGCATGGCGTTAAGAGCATTCCCCACGAAAGCATCCTTACCCTCGAGGAAGTCCATAAGGCAATCGAGTGCGCATCACAGCTCGGAATCAAGCATATCCGTTTCACCGGCGGCGAACCAACCGTTCGCAAAGGACTCTTAAGCCTTATTGAGCGCACCGCCCAAACCCCTGGCATCGAAAGCGTCGCACTGACCACCAATGCGATACTCCTGCCCAATATGGCCGCCGATTTAAAGGCAGCGGGCCTTTCCCGTGTGAATATATCGTTAGACACGCTTGATGCGGAGCAATATCGTTTCATCACCAGACGAGGCAACCTGGACGATGCCCTCAAAGGCGTAGAAGCAGCTCTTTCATCGGGCCTTTCCCCCGTCAAACTCAATACGGTTGCCGTTCGCAGCTTAAACCAGGATCTTCTTTCCTTTGCCCGTCTAACGGTAGATGCCCCCCTGCATGTTCGCTTCATCGAATACATGCCTATTGGAAGCGGAGAAGACTGCGGCGGTTGCGGATGGGGGCTAGATGACGTTGTCTCCGCAAAGGAGATTATCGAGACCATAAACATGCAAGCGCAGTCCATCGGCCTGGGAAGCTTGCAGCCCACCACGGCAACACCTGACGGTTGGGGGCCGGCGCAGTATTACCGCCTTCCCGACGCCCAAGGAACCGTTGGCGTAATATCGGCGATTTCGAACCACTTCTGCGCAAGCTGCAACCGCTTGCGCCTTACCGCCGACGGCAAGATTAAACCCTGTTTATTCAGTGACACTGAATACGATATTCGCAGTGCGCTTCGAAAAGGCGATAAAGAAGAGGTGCTTTCGGTATTCGAGGCAGCACTGTCCCATAAACCGAGTGGCCACGAACATCGCGTAGGAACTCGCCGCATGATGAGCCAGGTCGGCGGATAAAATGGGAAAATAGGGACAGGTACCAGATTCCCACTTTAGGCGAGAATCTGGTACCTGTCCCTATTTTCCCACTCAAGGAGAATCATATGACCCAACAGCTTACCCACATCGACGCCGAAGGCGATGCCCGCATGGTCGATGTTTCAGAAAAGGCAGAAACCAAACGAACCGCCATCGCGGAAGGATTCGTTGCTATGCAACCCGAAACCCTTGCGGTTATCGAAAGCGGCAGCGCAAAAAAAGGCGATGTGCTAGCAGCTGCACGCATAGCTGGCATTATGGCAGCCAAGCAAGCCAGCAACCTTATACCCCTCTGCCATCCGCTGGCTCTTACCAAGGTTGAGGTAAAGTGCGCACCCCAACATGCAGAAGAACGAAAAGACGGCCGCTGCGGCATCTACTTAACAGCAACTTGTTCGCTCGTCGGCAAAACCGGCGTGGAAATGGAAGCGCTAACCGCAGTAAGCGTAGCAGGCCTAACCGTATACGACATGTGCAAAGCAATCGATCGCGGAATGGAGATCGATTCGGTTCGTCTGCTTCATAAAGAAGGCGGCAAAACCGGCACATGGAATAGGGCCTAGAGGCAATTAATGCCCACCACCATGCATCATAGAAACAGCATGGGGTAACACCTCAACGATGCCGTCCCAGTTTTCCTGGGCGGCTTTTTTGCTTCCCGGCAAATTGATCACTAGCGTGGTGCCGCGCTGCATGCACAATGCACGTGAAAGCATAGCGCGTGGTGTGATGGCAAGGCTGTGCGCCCTCATGCCCTCGGCGATACCAGGCACCTCCCGCTCGCACACATCACGCGTAGCCTCGGGGGTAACATCCCTTAGGCTCAAGCCCGTGCCGCCGCACGTGAGCACCACATCAACCCTGTTCTCGTCTGCAGCCCCAACAATGGCTTCAGCTATTTCAGAGCGCTCATCTTTCACCACGTTATACACAGCGCACTGCCACCCCTTGCCGGCAATGAGTTCCTGAAGCAGGGCACCTGCAGTGTCTTCCTTTTCGCTGCGTGTATCAGAGCAGGTAATAACCGCAAACGTAATCATCTACAGCACCGTTCCTTCCTCAACATCAAGCAATACGCAATCGATAAGCGTACCATCGGGCACGGGGTTTTGGTCGGTACCTTCCGGGAGTATTGCTAGGCAGTTGGCTCGGTGAAGAGTGCTGAACAAACCCGAACTTTGGTTCTTGGCTGGAACCACGCAAAGAACGCCTTCCTCATTTCGGGAGAGTGACGCGCGCAAATAGATGCGACGCGGATCGCGCTTTTTGCGATCACCCACCAAACGAGCCTTAACCGACGGGCGACCAACGGAAGAATAACCCTGCATCTTGCGCAACGCCTGGCGGATTAAAACCTCGAAACCACAATAAGCTGCCGCGGGATTTCCAGGCAAACCGAAAACCGGCGTACCATCCACCACGCCGAAAGTCTGCGCCTTGCCAGGGCGCATGTTCACCAACGTCATATAGAGATCGCCCAAATCCTCAACTACGGGTTTGATGAAATCATAATCGCCGTTGGATGCCCCGCCAGTCGTGATAATGAAATCGCAATCTTCGGCAGCAAGCTTAATAGAACGCGCTAAACACTCTTCCTTATCGGGGACGATCATCAGCTGAGCAGGAATGCCACCAACCTGGGCAACGCATGCCGCCATAGCATACGAATTGCTGTCACGAATGCATCCAGGACGGAATGGCTCTTCTGGATTCAGCAGTTCAGAGCCGATAGGGATAATGGCAACACGAGGGCGGCGATATACCGGGACTGCGGTAACACCACAACTGGCCAAGAATCCGACACCGGCAGCACTTACCACCTCACCTGCACGGATAGCAACTTCCCCCTGTGCTATCTCTTCCCCTTTGGCGCGGATGTTTTCAAAAAATATGGCTGGCTGAGAGAACGAAACAGCACTCCCCTGCCTTCCGTCACCACCAAGATAGTCAACGATCTCGTATTTCACTACCGCATCGGCGGCATCTGGCACAGGAGCACCCGTCATTATGCGAACAGCTTCACCAACACCAACTTCCCCATTGAAGACAGAGCCAGCGGGAACCTCACCAACCACCTGCAGAGAAACAGGTGCATCATCGGAGGCATTCATCAGATCTGCTGCGCGAACCGCAAAGCCATCCATTGCCGCATGATCAAAGGGGGTGATGTCGCAATCGCTTACCAAATCTTCGGCAACAACGCGCCCAACCGCATCGAGCAGCGAAACAGTTTCAACTTCAAGAGGCACAACATGAGAAAGCACACAATCAAGCGCCTCTTCGACGCTCATCATTTCATTGAGGTTCATAAGAATCCTTTCGTTAGGGGATTTCAAAAGGAGATAAGGGGATGCTTTTAGTTGTAACTACTGTTGCTACAACCCTGCATTGGGGGAAGCAGAACGATCCATCGCCCTAGGACTACAATACTTCGTAATAAGACTGCCCAGCGCAGCTTCTACAAATCACCTTTCTGCAGCCCGTATTTACCTCGCGGCCATCGGTAACTTCTTCGCCACAAACTGCGCAAACTTCATGAGAATGGGGCTTTCCCGGAGCATCGAAGTCTGTGTAGTTAACCGCGACCTTCTGGACGCTGAACAAATCCTCGTCGGTGCGTGAAGCGAACCACGCTTTTGCGTCTTCCCCCTTTGGGCACTTTTCGCTCACATTCACCAATCGGATCGCCTCGTTGCGATTCAAGTCGAAAAACGTTGCCGCTTGCTTGCCGAAATCCAGGCACTTCATGCGTCGTTTGCCAGGATGACAACCAGTAACCACCATGATTGCATCCGTAAGGCAACGATCGCATTCCACATAGACAATCAGATCGCGATAACGATCGGGGTCCTCAATGCCGAAATATTTCAAGGCGTATCGCGCCATACGCACACCCGTTAATTGACCACCGCACAGATGACCATGGAAGGCGATCGCACGATTCAAGTCTTCCTCGAATGATCTCATACAGTATCCTTTCTGCGCTCCATTCCCGATACGGCAAAACACGTCGCCCGCCTTAGATCAAGCAGCTCACCATTCCTTCAGTAAAGGAAGTTAGGATTCCGCTGGGGTGACATGAGCTAGCTTTAAATGATCAGACGCGCACATCCCAACTGATGAACGCCCAAGGAACAACTCGCGGCTGGTCAAGTGCCCATCGCTTAGTGCCGTCTTCCTCTATTTCAACCAAATGGTCAGCAAGGAAATTCCGTAAACGGCAAGCACTTTCCTCGACGCTTATCTGATCGGCCGTATCAGCAAGATAGTCTCTTGTTTTCAACAAAGAATAATATGCCTCATCAGGTGAAATATATGACTTGCTTCTGGGTGAGTGGATGTAAGAAACGGTGGGCTCATACCCCAAATCCGAGGCAATGCCAAACACGAACAAAGCATCATTGTGCCGCTCAAGCTCTAAACCCATCGCACGAGCCACACGCATATCGACACGAGGGGAAACGCCTGTGCCGACGGTTACGCATGCTCTTTCGCAAGCAACCGCGGAAAGCTTCTGCAGCGAATCCTCTAAATCGCGAGTAATCACCGAACGCGATGCGATGGCCACATCGACCGAGCCCTCCCCTAAACCATAGTTCGCCCAGTCGTCTTCCCAGCTCATATGAAGAGGAAGGATCTTCCCTGCCTCGATTTCGGAGGGGGATGCTCCGACAGCGCCAGCAGGAGAGTCGTCCGAACAAAACTTAGACGCTCCCCCTCCCCAAAGCATCCCCTTCTCTGCCGCCTTCGAATGCAGCCGAGCAAGCATCCCTTTGCTGAAATCGGCAGCAACAACCGAACAGCCCAAAGTGGCAAGGGCAACGGCAAGCGAGCCTGTTCCGCAGCCCATGTCAAGCACGGATTCTTTGCCAGTAATGCCAGCTTTCGAAATAAAAGATTGCAGGTAAGCATCGGGAGTGTCTTTGAATGAAAACGATTTCGCGCGCTCGTCCCAATGCTCTTGGGAGTCAGGCTTGCGACGACGCCCATCGAGCCTTCGCCACTCTTCGGCCAGGTTGATCAACACAGTCCTCCAACTACCGACAAATAAAAAAGGCGACCTTCATGGTCGCCTTCAAGTCTATGCTTCAATACTACTCTTGCGTCTGGAACTTTGGGTCACGGGCAATAGCATCAAGCTTTGCGGTTACCACTTCCTCTACCTCGTAAGAGAACGGGCGCAAAGCATCCTCGATGAACACCGTGCGAATATAGCCGTTGCATTCATCGCACTTGTGAATACGATGAGCATCGTCACCCTCAACGTTGAAGTAATGAAGATGCTGAGGGTTCTGTGAACCACAACGTGCACAGCGAATGCGCTCGAATGCCCATTCGGTTCCGCATTGCTGACAATACAGGGTTCGGCCACGACCGTCGGTGGGGCTATCGCCGCCAACCTTAGCCAACGCAGGTGTACTTCCACACACAGGGCAGGAAATCGGATTGTGGTTCATTTTATTGATCTTGCGCTGCTCTTTTACCACAGTTTTTGCCACGAGCTCCAAATCAACACGCAAGGCCATCATGCCAACCATAGCGACCATATGAGCTGCGGCAGGGGGGATTTCCTGCTCGTAAGCATTGGAAAGCAATCCCCCAATAAATGCCTCGGGGTCGCTTGCCGCAAGTTCCATATCCTCCTGCTCAACCAGCGAACGAAAATTGACTTCACGAAGCGCCTTGGCGTCTTCTTCGCTCAATCCTCCCTCATCGCAAACGTATTCACGAAGGCTATAGCATATCGCTGCAAAACGACTTTTCTGGATCTTCGGAGGGGCAAACGAGAACACAGGGCGATCGGCCATCCAGGCTTCTTCCAACTCCTCGGCCGACGGGACCGTATAGTGCTTTTCGGCGGTAGTTGGGCCTTTCGACCAGCGATCCATATCGTCCCATAAGCCATAAAAGTACTTTAGACGATTGACGTCTTCCTCAGAAAAAGTGTCCTCGTTCGCCTTGATTACACGATCGATAAACTTAAGGTTCATTTCATATCCCCTTGTTGCTTCCGGATAGGTACTTGCCTCTATCTCCGCTGCACACGGAACAAGAAATTGCTCCTGAATGGTACAGCTTGGCAGAAAGATGCCGCTCCACCAAAAGGAGGAACGGCATCTTTGATTGGCCTTGTACAACCGCTATTTTTCGTCGTCCTTCTTGCGGATAACGTTGTTGTCGGTCTTAAGGACATCACGTGCCCAATGGCCCCAGTGGTACAACGCATCAGATTCGGAGATCAGACCGTCTTTCCACATTACCTTCCACATGCCGCGGTACGGCTGGAAGATACCTGCACCCAAGAAGATATGGGCAAGGGCAAAAATGAGCATGATGCAGAAGAACAGGTCGTGGAAGAACAGCAACCACGAATGAGCCCCCGTACCCATAGGCAAGAGCGTGGAGTTCAAAAGGAGCAGCACGCCCGTAATGCCCATGATGATGCCGGAAATCCACAGGGCGCCGTCAGCAACACGCTGGCCAGACTTCTGCTCGTCCTGGTCGGGCATGTGGATCCACTTTGCCATGAACAGATACGGCAGGAACAGGATCATCCACTTCTTGTCGTCTTCGGTCCAATGGCAAATGTTGTTGTGGATAATGTGCTTCACACCAGCCGGCGCCATGATGGCGCTGATGATGGGCACCAAAACGAACACAACGCCGAGAATGCGATGGCTCATGCGGAACGCGAAGACCACATCCGGACCCACCATGGCGGCCAGAGGAGGCGCAAAAACGAAGGCGCCAGAGAACATCAACCACATACAGCAGCTAACGGTGATGCCATGCGTCCAGCGAGCCTGCTTGGAGTGACGCTTGATATAGCGCCCACCGGCAACTTCGCGTCCGCGCAGGAACGCTTCATTTTCAGCCTGTTCCTCAGGCGTGATGTCGAACTCAACATGCTTACTCATGGTCATCGCCCCCTTTCTTGCCAATGGGAAGGTTCTCGGTAATAGCCTCCATTACGGTACGTTCGTCAGGACCATTGCCCTGCTTGGTTACCTTGCCCGTTTCCAGGCTGATGGTGTCGCCATTGCCGTCGTTGTAAACCAACGTATCGCGCTTGTAACCAGCAGCAAGGCCAAACATTGCAGCAAGGCCAAGAACCGTAGCACCGGCGCCAACAGCGGTAACGGGCTTCATGATGCCCGAAAGGAAGGCTGCAGGAGGAATCTGCGGATTCTCGACTGCACCATGGGGCTTCATGCCGTGCTTCAAGACCTGAATAACATGCAGGCCATCCATCTCGTTTTCGCCGTAGATGCAAGCATCCTCGTACCCGCGGTCACGCAGCAGCTTCAAGCGCTCGTTTGCAAGCGCAATCATTTCCTCGCGCGTGCCGAACTGCAGGGCGCCAGGCTGGCAGGTGGTAACACATGCCGGCATCATGCCCTGGGCGATACGATCAACGCAGCCCGAGCATTTGTTGATAACGGTCTTGCCACCACGGTCCTCGTAGCGAGGAACGTCATATGGGCAAGCTGCCGAGCAGTTCTGGCAACCAATACACTTGTCCTGGTCGTAGGTGACCATGCCGGTCTCCTCGTCCTTATACAGCGCACCTGCGGGACACATGTTTACACAGCCCGCATTGGTGCAATGCTGACAAGCACGGCGACCAAACGCCCAGCCAACGCGCTTCTGGGATTTCTCATCCTCGAAGTCTTCGAACGTCATAATCAAGCGGGTGCAGGAGTTGAGGTCAGCAGGATGGGTGAACTTGCCGTCCCAGTTCACGGAATCGTAAGGGTTTTCCGCGGTAGGTTCGCTAGGCAAGTCGTTCCAGCACTTGCAGGCAACCTGGCAACCCCTGCAGCCAGTGCAGCGAGACGAATCGAACAAAATAGCCATTTCAGTCATCTAGGGTCACCTCCTCCTAAACCGTAGTCTTCTCGATGTTAACCAGGAACGCTTTGTATTCAGGCGTCTGGCTGTTCGGGTCGCCAACGTTCGGCGTCAGATCGTTTACCGCGCCATGCGTGGTAAGGCCAAAGAGCTTGCTCCAGCTATAGTGGTGGGTCATGCCAACCAAATGCTGGGTCTTGCCATTGACGGTAAGCGGACGGATACGGGGTGTAACCACTGCCGTAACAACAACAGAGGCACGACGGTTCCAAACACGAACATCGTCGCCGGTCTGGATGCCCTTCTCCTTCGCCAAAGCAGGCGAAAGCTCAATCATGTCGCCAGGCATAGCCTCAACAAGTGCCGGGCAAGCGCGCGTCTGAGCACCCGTCTGCCAATGCTCCGTAACAGAGTACGTAGTGGCAACATAGGGGAACTCGTCTGCCGTTGCACGACGCGTGGACTCGTCGGAGTACTTGGTTCCAAGACCCTTCTTGCCCTCATCGTCGGGGCGGCCCAGATAACAGGGGCTGTTCAAGCGGCCATTGAGCAAGTTCTCGGAAAGCGGGGTTTCAAAGGGCTCATAATGCTCGGGCAGCGGGCCATCCACCATGCCGTAGCTTTCAAGTCGACCGTTCTGCTCCCACAGCATAAAGAACGCCTTGTTGTTGGGTTCGATCTGCTGGGTGGTGCCGTCGGGCAGAGCCTTGGTAGCCGCAAAGTCGGGGATGTCCATGCCTGCCTTGTAGCCAGTTACCCACTTCTTTTCGTTCAGGTCCCACTTGACCAACGCCTTGTCTTCCGCCCAAGGCTGACCCTGGAGGTCTGCAGAGGCGCGGTTGTAAATAACGCGGCGGTTGTTGGGCCAAGCATAGGCCCAGTCGGAATACAGACCCAAGCCCGAAGTATCCACGTTGTTGCGCTTGTAAACAGGCTGGCTTTCAGCAGAAAGCGGAGCATCGTTGTTAGCATAGAAGCCGGAGTAGATCCACATACCGCATGCAGTAGAACCGTCAGCTTCCAGCTTCGCATAGCCAGGAAGCAAGTTGATGCTGCCCTTTGCGAGCGTTGCACCGTCTGCGTTCGACTCGAAGCCCTGAGACCAATCGGAGCCTTCCAGCTTGTAGCCATTCAGAGCCCAAGCAACAGGACGGGGATCGATCTTGCCGTCAACGTAGTAGTCCCACTTCATCTTCAGAATAGGATCGGGGTTAGCACCGCCCTCTTCCTTGTACAGGCGGCAGATTTCCTTCCACAGAAGATCGCAGATCTCGTAGTCGGGCTTTGCCTCGTCCCAAGGCTCAACTGCCTGCTGACGCCACTGAATCCAGCGACCAGAGTTCAGAATGGTACCCGGCTTTTCATAAATAAGAGCGCAAGGCAGGAAGTAGCACGTGGTGCCGATTTCCTCAGCGTTCATGTCGGGCGCATCCCAGAAGGAAGCGGTTTCGGTGATTACCTGGTCGACAACTACAACCCAGTCGCAGTTTGCCATAGAGCGACGAACGTTACCGGAGTTGGGCGCACTGTGGCAGGGGTTCATGCCCCATGCGTAGTAGCCCTTCATGGTACCTTCCTTCATCTTCTCGAAGGAGGACATCTCGGACCAGTCGGAGCCATCGTGGCTGGGAACCTTCGGCCACCAGTCGTAACCGTAATCGTTTTCAACGGTAGCGTTTTCGCCGTACCATTCCTTCAGTGCAGACACCATGAACTTAGGCTTATTGGTGTAATAGCCGTCGGAGTAGGTCTGGCTGGAAAGCCAGTGAGCCAAAGTATCGCGGTCGGTGGTGTTCGACCACTTCAAGTATGCGGGCTGCTCGTTTACCAGCATACCCATGTCGGTTGCGCCCTGAACGTTTGGCTCGCCGCGCAATGCGCAGACGCCGCCACCAGGAACACCAATGTTGCCAGAAAGCAACTGGAGAACCGACATAGAACGAGTATTCTGAGCGCCATACGTGTGCTGAGTCTGGCCCAGTGCATACAGAATGGTGCCTGCCTTGCCAGGAGCACAAGAGGTAGCCCAAGTGGAGTACACCAACTCGAGATCTTCTTTGTCCATGCCGCAAACACGGCAAACGGTGTCCATGTCGTAGCGAGAGTAATGTTCCTTGAACTTCTGGTATACGCAGCGCTCATGCTGAAGTGTGGCATCCTTCTTGGGAACGGTAAGAACCGGCTTGTCGAACCCAGGTACACCAGGCTTTACCGACCAGGCATAGGCACCGGATTCAGAGGTGTCCCAAGGCTCTTCATGATCGGTTTCATAATGCCAAGAATGAGCGTCGTAGGTTTCCTTTTCAGCATCCCAACCGCTGAACAGACCCGTTTCGGGATCAAAGTCGAATTCCTCCATAAGGATGTAGGAAGCGTTGGTGTAGTTGATCAGGTATTCGAAGTTGTAGTTATCGGGGTTCTTGCCCGTACGGGTGTACTCTGCCAAGCCAGGCTCGATCAAGTTGTCGATGATGTACTTGTACAGACCGCCATAGAACGCGATATCCGTGCCGCTGCGGATGGGACAATAGATGTCTGCCTGCTCTGCAGTACGGGTATAGCGGGGGTCGACAACCATCCACTTCGCGCCCTTGTCGTGAGCCTTATGCAGCCACTTGGCGCTAACGGGGTGGTTTTCAACAGAATTGGAGCCGATGTTCATGATGACATCGGTGTTTTGCATGTCGCACCAATGAGTAGTCATTGAGCCGCGACCGAATGATGCCGCCAGACCGGCGACGGTGGGGCCGTGTCAAACACGGGCTTGGTTATCGATTGCCACGATACCAAGCGCTCTCATCATCTTAAGAATGAGGTACTCTTCTTCGGAGTTCTGCTGAGAACCGCCCAAGCTGGCAATGCTTTCGCAGCGGTTCACAGTAAGGGTCTTGCCCTTAACTTCTTCGGTTTCAACGAAACCGGCATCACGGGTTTCCTTGGTTTTGCGGGCAATTTCCTGAATTGCCTGCTCCCACGTGATGGGCTCCCACTTCTTTGAGAAGGGACGGCGAACCAATGGCTTGGTCTGACGAACCTTGCTCTTTTCGATTTCATGGGTTTCGGGGTTTACGACGTTACGCAACTGGAACATCGTTGCACCCTTGGGGCACAAACCACCCTGATTGATGGGATGATCGGGATCGCCTTCCAAGTTGATGAGCTCACCATCACGTACCGAGCAAAGCGAGCCACAACCACCTGCGCAGTAGCAGCAGATGTTCGTGTACTCTTCGGTGTTGACGAGCTTCCACTCGGAGGAGGATTCCACTGCCAAAGCCGGTGAGGGCTGCATAAACTCGAAGGCCATGCTGGTTGCGAATGCGGCACCGGCAGCCTTGAAGAAGCTTCTGCGCGACAGCTCCATTTCCCACTCCTTTCGATTGCTATCCTTTCCTGCCGTTTGGGCAGGACTCTACGGGCGTATCGTATCGAAGCCTTCGGGATCGACCATCTCGAAAAAAGACGCCATTCTGCAAAATATCGATAAACGGTCGATTATTTTAAATGATTCTCAACTGGAAATAACTCAAAATACCAGGTAAAAGCCAATGTTTGCAGCATAGAAGAATAAGCCCGAATCGCTTGACCTGATATACTGGAATACCGTTATAAGGAGGGAACATGAGCGAGAAAGAAGAGCGGATACGCCTTACGCAGCTAACCTCGAAAGGCGGTTGAGCTGCAAAGTGGGGTCCGGGCGATCTCAAGGAAATACTTTCTTCCCTCCATCCTGCAGGCGCACCACCCGCAGCTAGCAACCTATTGCTTGGATTCGAAACCAGCGACGATTGCGCCGTTTGGCAGCTCAACGACAGTTTGGCGGCCGTGCTCACTGTCGACTTCTTCACTCCTGTAGTTGATGATCCTTATGAATTCGGACGCGTTGCGGCAGCTAATGCCCTCTCGGACGTATTCGCCATGGGCGCTCAGCCTCATGTTGCCCTGAACCTGTTGGCGCTCGATTGCTCGCTTGGAACCGATGTCGCAGCGGCTATCCTCCAAGGCGGAGCGGATGCTGTAGCTGAAGCGGGAGCCTTCGTTTCCGGTGGTCACACCATCGATGATACGGAACCAAAGTATGGCCTCTCGGTATTCGGCACGGTTGCCCCCGATGCTATTGTGCGCAACGAAGGGGCATGCCCCGGTGACGCGCTGTATCTCACCAAGCCCTTGGGCACCGGCATCATGAGCGCTGCGGTAAAAATCGATCAGATCACCGAAGCCGAAATGAGGCCCGTTATTGATTCGATGATGGAATTGAACGCGGCAGGCGGTGCGGCCATGCGAGCCGCAGGCGTACATGCCGCCACCGACGTAACCGGTTTTGGGCTGGCAGGCCATTTGCACGAAATGCTCGAATCGAGCGATTGCAGCGCCGTTATCGATTTCGCGTCGCTCCCTCTGTTTAAGCAAGTATGGCAGCTTTCCTGCGACTACTGCCGTCCCGGCCGCACGTTCTCCATCATGGACGACCTCGAAGGCTTCATCGATCAAGGAAATATCGAGGAAGAAGAATTCGATAACCGCCTAGGGGTCATCTGCGACCCGCAAACATCAGGCGGCATGCTAGCCGCTATTCCCCCCAAGAATTCGGCATTATTCGAGCAGACCTTCGAAGAGCTTTCCGGTCGCAAGCCCGCACGCATCGGATATATAACCGAAGGAAACGCTGGCCATCTTACCTTCAGCGACAGCTGATGCTATTCCACACTTGCCAGCATCTAACAAAAAACCGAGCTTCAACAAGCAGTTGCATTTTGGACCTGGAATGAAAAACCATTCCAGGTCCTTCTGCATAAAAGATCGGTTTTAGCCGCACTGCAATGTGCGAACCATCCCTCTCCTTGAACTTTGCCGTTGTCGGACAAGTAATGCCATCGAAATAAGAAACCGCAGTTCAAAATGGGGTTCGCATCTACGAACCTTGGCATGTGAATCAATCTGTTGCACGGTGGTCTTACACACACCACCCACGACCAAGGAGTTCCCCATGCGAAGGAAACACGTTGCGCAGCAAGCTCAACGCGATCGCAACTGCTCGCCTACCAACGGAACAGGGCACCGCGCAAGCACCAGGATGGCCCGCGTCGGAGTCAGTGCACTGATAGCAGGCCAGCTTATGATGCCGGGCATATCGCTGGCAGCTGAGGCAACTGACCAAGATACGGCGAAGGCAAACAACACTGCGACCGCCACAGTAGAAGAAGCCACTCCTGCCCCAGCCGCAAGCAGTAACGCGAAGAACGCAACCGAAACGCAGTCGACCTCGATCCAAACAAGCAAGGAACCTGCAGCAGCGCCAGAAGCACAATCCACGCCGAAGGCAAACTCTTCAGAACCTGAGAGCGCAGCCAGGGAAAGCGCTGTGACGTCGGCTGCACCCATACCGAACAACCAGCCTGAAGCAGCGGCGACCACCCAAACGCCTGCCACCTCCGCAAAGAGCGCAATGCCGGCTAACGCCATCCAAACCTGCGGCGTGACCGATGCAACCGACAACCCAGGCGGCATCAAAATAAATACGACAGTCGTTAACCACTACGCTGACTGCGCGATAAGCAGAACCTTCGCCCTCACCCAAGGATCAGGCAAGACCATCAATTTCGCAGATGTTCCCGATACAGATGCCAAGTGCCTTGCTGAAGATACCGTGTACTTCAAAACAGATGGATCTTCCCATGCCCTTGTCGAAACGGAAAACCCCTCCGAATCTGTCGTAATGCTGCATATGGTTCCAACAGGAAATCATATGCAAGGAACACTGACGTTCACCGGCGGCAACGTTGACCCGAATGCCAGCTACAGCCTCACGTTGCAGAAAGAAAAGAAAGTTGCATCGACACTCAGCTACACCAACACCGACTATGAAGGTGGCAACATCCTAGTCGGTGACCCCGACGATATCCTAAACGCCTATAAGCCAGGCGGTTCGGTCGTTGTCAACGAAACCAGGGACGACTACTATCTCCGCTACAACATCAGCAGCGAACTCACCTTTGCCGCAACCCAGCAGCAGACCCTTGAGAATCTGAACGTCAACGACGTGAAGACTGACTATGCGCCCGGTGAGGCCCCGCGCGCGACCGCGACGATCCCTGCCGCCGATGCCGACAAGTACGAGATTGCCTACGAGTGCTGGGAGGAAATGGAACTCGATGAGGGATCTGGGGAATCGGTACCCGTTGCCTTCTGGTATTCCGACCCCGCAAAGTACACGCCGGGCATGAAGAAAATTGACCACTTCGAAGAGGGCAAGTTCTACATGTATTCCGTTGAGCTGCGGCTCAAGGACGGCATTACCGTGGCCGATGACTGCGATATGAACGTCAACGGCCATTGGACGCACCACATCAAGACCGTCAACGGCGTGTTTGCGCCGAACGCGGAGAACATGCTGTGCGAGCAGCCGATCGACGAATGGCGGGCCATCGACGTTATCGAGATCAACGGCGCCACGACCACCTTTAAGGCGGGCGATAAGCCGGTCTTTACAGCGGGTATCCCGACGGGCTCTAATTCCCTTCTTCAGTGTGAGTTCTGGACGGGTAGCGATGGCAGCGACGTAAACTCTGTCGAGTTCTGGGATCAGAACATTACGAACCACATCGACGCCTTTAAGCCTGGCGTGACCTATCGCTACGGCATCTACCTCAAGTCCGCACGCGGGTTCTACTTTACGCCCGACACCAAGCTGATAATCAACGGTGTGGAGTATGGCTACCAGAAAGACGAAGCGAGCGAGGCTGATCCCGAGACCGGCTGGATCTACACCCTGTGGCTTAACACCGACTTAACCTTTACGCCCGAAGCGGCTGAACCCGCACCCGAGCCCACACCGCAACCCGACAACAACGCCGCTACCGACAACGCCAACAAGTTAACCCAAGCGGCGATCAAATCTGATAAACCCGCCAAGTATGACGAGAAAACCCTACCCGTCACCAGTAACAATACCGCAGTGGCGGTTGCCGCCCTGGGCTTTGCCGGTGCCGCTGCAGCAGCAGGCGCCGCCGCAGCAAGACGTCGCAATCACTAACGAAGCCCGTACCGTTGCTGCCCGTGCCGGAAAACCATTCCTTACGGAATGGGAGCTGGCAAAAAGAGCAACAGACGAATGACGTTGTAGGCACCATTAAAAAAGCGGGCCGGAAGAGTGTTCTTCCGGCCCGCTTTGCTATCGAGATGAAAACGGGATATGGACTAAGAGCCGCTGCAAAGATCGATCGCTATCGAGCAAACCCTTCAGATGCTTCGTGGCTAACCGCGCTATCAAGGTCCAAGTCCGAAAACAACGTTCTACTCTATTCAGCCAAAGGAACAAAGCGATAAGCGCCCAGCTCTTTTGCGAACAAGCCATCGATCTGGTCCTCAACACCCAGCTCACAAGCTATGCTTCGCACCCGTTCTACCGCCTGTTCGTCATCGGGGCGGCGAAACAACAGACCCATCCCGCAACCCGCACGTACTTTAGGCGGCACAGGAACCAATGAGCCCTCGGGCCCGAACGCCGCCTCGAATGAAAGCGCCGCATGGGTCGAACCAAAGGCAACCAGATATTCCGCCATAGCTACAGGGTGATGGTTTTCGAAGCTTCTTGCATGCGTCCCAAAATGTCATACATGTTGGAAACCTCACCCACAGCAAGCTGCTCTTTCAATCCGTAGAAATCAAGACAGGTTCCACATACTAGAACTTCAGCGCCTTGAGCAACAAGCGAACTTACGCTGTCTACAATTGCCTGCTCACCGCCGGCTACCAGTTTTACACCGCTGTTCATGAACAGCAAATGCGCTGGAGGATTGCCCGATTCCGAAAGGGTGTACAGCGCCATTTTCATCAGGCTCCTGCCCAAGGTTTCATCGCCATCGCCCACATGATCCTTGCCAACGAATACGGCATAAGGCTCCAGCTTGGCACAATCGCAAGAACCGCTTTGCGCACCAGCTTCTTCCCCATCGGCACCGCCGATTCGAACATTCCAGAAATCACCTTCCTGCTCAACCGAAACAGGACGCGCCATACGACCCGCAAGATGCTGAAGATTCGAGACAGCGGCTTCGTTGCTGACTTTCACCAACAACGAATCACAGCCACTATCAAGCTCTTTCTTCGCCATCATCAAAGGTTTGGGGCACTGCAGCCCGCGTGCGTCAACTTCCTTCATGCGTGTTTCCTTTCCTATAAGGTGCCATAAATACAGCGCCATTGATTATCTGAGTGCGTTCACGCTTTCTTTAAGCGCATCGATGCCCTTGGCTATCTCTTCTTCGGTATTGAAGTACGAGAAACTGAATCGCACCGCCCCACGCTGTTCGGTGCCCAGCGCCCTGTGCATCAAAGGCGCGCAGTGGGCACCGGCACGGGTGCAAATGCCCCAATCACGCGCCAAGGCATCACCTAGCAGAGAGGAGTCTACCCCCTCGACATCGATGGCAACAACTCCACTTCGATCAATACCCCCATGGCCGCCCAGAACAGAAACGCCTGCGATACCGCAGACACCCTTTTCAAACTGAGACGTTAGATAAGATACCTTTTCGTGGATTACATCAATACCCGTTTCCTCAATATAACGCGCACCCGCCGCCAAACCAGCCAACCCATGGGCGTTTACCGTACCTGCCTCAAGCGCTTCTGGCATGAATCGCGGATGGCGCTCGTCGAACGTATGGGTTCCCGACCCACCTTCCACCAAAGGAGCAATATCGAGGTCGGGTAATACGCATAAGCCTCCCGTACCCTGCGGCCCAAACAGGCTCTTATGTCCGGTAAAGCACACTACATCGGCGCCGAGTTCTTCCTGCGACAGGGGAAGAGCCCCGGCGGTTTGAGCGGCATCAAGAATAAACAGGGCACCATACTTATGGGCAATCCGAGCCATACGAGCAACGTCATATACATCGCCCGTAAGGTTCGACGCATGGGTTGCCGCAACATAGCGAACGTTGCCTTCCGAAAGCATGCTCTCGTATTCACCGAAGTCCAGGCTGCCATCAGGCTTGATCGAGGCAATTTTTACCGCACACCCGAATTCGTCACGAAGACGGTTCAAGGGACGCAACACGGAATTGTGCGAAGCCGCTGTGGTGACGAGCGTACAACCAGGAGTTGCCAAGCCCTGAAGGGCAATATTCAACGCCATGGTTGCATTGAGGGCAAAAGAAACGCACGAGGGCGAAGGTGCACCAAGCAAGCGCGCCACGCTACGACGAGCTTCGAACACAGCCCTACCCGCTTCGAGGGATGCTGGATGCACCCCACGCCCTACGCCGCCGAAAGACGAGATGCCACGCACTATGGCATCAGCAACCCCAGGCGGTTTCATGAGCGTAGTAGCGGCATTGTCGAAATAGATCAAGGAGATCACCCCTTACAAAATGGGCGAACGAAAGAAACAAAACGAGCAGTGAGGCCTTCCCATGTCAACGAATGCATGTCGCCCTGGAACGGAGCAAGATGCGCCGCCTCCTTAATGGCACGCGCAATGCGATCGGAGAAGGGACCCAGTTCTTCAGGGTAAGGGTCGTCAGCCGTACGCATACGAGGCGGACGCACGAATACCACAGGCGCATCGGGGACATGTCCCTCGAGCCACGAACGAATGCCAGGCAGATCGCTTACCACAACACGGCAACCACAAGCCAGCGCCTCGACAACAACCAGAGGCAGCCCCTCAAAATAGGACGGAAGCACGAAGATGTCAGCATTCTGATAGGCGCGCACCAGTTCATGCGTTTCAAGGCGGCCCGCAAATTCAACAGCAGTACTGCAGGCAGCCGCCTGCTGGGTAAAGCGCTGATATTCGGCAGCATCGTTGTGCCCGCCCACCAAGCAAAGACTCAACTTTTTCTCGGGGATCTTAACTTGGTCGATGGCGTTAAGCAAACACCCAACGCCCTTCTTTTCCCAAATCTTGCCAACGTATAGAAGGGAAAGCTCGCCTTCTTCCTGCGATTGCAGAGAAGAAGCCTTAAACACTGAGGAGTTGTACCCGGCGCCCAATACCTGAACGTTGTACGGTTCGCATCCGTACAAATCGATGATCTCACTGCGCTGCTCACCGTGGAGAGCGAAAATGCCCGTCAGCGAACGAATGCCTTCGATGATGGCATCGCGTTCAAGGCCATGCGAACGCATTTGACGAAGATCAGTGGAATGGCAAATGGCGAATACCGGAATATCCGAAATCATGCTTTGCGCCAAAGAAGTGAGCAGGTACAAGTGATGGCACACCACCACATCAGGGCAAAATTCCTCTACAGCCCGCTTGATTCTCTTTGCAAAAGCAGCTCGAAAACAAGAAACCATCCGATCGTCCATATCGCGATAGCGCGTTGCGCGATAGGGCATTTCGTCCGACATACCGCATACGGGAAACGGCACCTCATCTGTTTCGAAATGAACCGGATACGCGCTTACGCCATCAGGAAATGGCAACGGATCGTCGGGGGCAATGCCGCAGATAACTGCGGCGCTGTGACCAGCAGCTACCTCGCAACGCACCATTTCAGCCAAATACACGCCGCTGCCCGTGCTATCTGGTTTTTGGGCGGTGACATTCAGGATCCTCATTGTTCGTAAATCCCTTCGTATTCAAGTCCCCGCTGGACAATGAACCGCTGAAGCTTTTCCTTAGAGCCCCGTTCGATAAGCCAGGCAAAACCGCAACCAGCTGAAATGCTCCGCGGAATAGTGCCCAAACGTCCTTCGAGGCCGTAGCGCTTGGCAATCTCCTCAAACCCGAATGCGTCAGCCGTGGTATGGAAAGCAACAATAATCATGAAAACAACCCTACTCCACAAGACAGCGCCATAACCGCTCAAAGCGGTAAGCTCCGCCTAGGAAACGGTGAGGACACCGCAACATCGAGGGCAAGACTCCCTTAACAGAACTTATCGCGAAAGGGGTCGACCGCACCCGCAACACGCACAATCCGTTCAATGGGATACGGCGCCTCGTCAATAACAGCACGCGCACGCTCCACATCGGCTGGCTCGAGCATCACCGAAGTGCCACAGCACGCCTGCATACCATGAGGGGCAGGAGCAACCCTTGCGGACACACCTGCATCCCTTATGCGCTCATACAGATCAAAAGCCTCGGTGCTCGTGCGAACAAGCACATAACATGCATCCTTTGCCGGCATTACGCAACACCAGCCGCAATACGAGCAGCCCCAATAGCACCTGCATAGCGGGCTTCAGGACAGGTTTTCACCGTAGCGTCGAGGGCAGAAGAGAGGCACTTGATGATAAATTCGTTAGAGCAAAGACCACCGGTAAGATAAACGGACATCCCTTTCGTACCCGATGCCATAGCGGCAACACGGCCAACAACGGAATCGATTACTCCACGAGCAATGTTCTCGCGGGGCTCCCCCCTTCCAACAAGGGAAATAACTTCGCTCTCAGCGAACACCGTGCACATGCTTGAAATCGTAGTGGGCTTGCCGAAACGTGCCAAATCGGCCAATTCAAGCTGACTTACCGCAAGCCTATCGGCCATGATCTCCAAGAAACGGCCCGTCCCCGCAGCGCATTTATCATTCATCAGGAACTTCTTCACCACACCATTGGATAGCCAAATAACCTTCGTATCTTGGCCGCCAACGTCTATCACCGCTCCATCGGGACCGAACAGACACGCAGCGCCTTTTCCGTGGCACGTGATTTCGGTAACAACCTTGCCAGCATAAGAAACAGCGTTGCGACCGTACCCCGTGGCAACCACGGCATGCTCTTGAGCGAGCAAACCCGCTCCTTCAAGGTGCGCCCTGGCGGCATTGGCTGCCTCAACACTACTGAAACCAGTCGGGTTCATCCACAAGTCAAGAACAGCTCCCAGCTCATTCACAGCAGCGACCTTCGTCGCAGTTGAGCCGATATCTATTCCTATCCCCAGCATGATCCCCCTTTCTGAACAAACGAAAACCGGGTGGGCGAAACAGCCCACCCGGCAAGGCTCAACTAGCCAAGCATCTCAACAAATGCCTGGATGCGTGTGCGCAGCTGTTCAGCATCGTTGTCGGTATAGTCGGTTTCCAGATCAAGACAAGGAATGCCTTCCGCCTCGAGAGCGGCGGCGACCGAAGACTTCTCTACATTGTAGGTGGTGCAGAACTTCAAGTTAGCATCGATAACGCCATCAACCTGGTACTCGCGCGCCAGACGGATGATATCGTCAATTCGACCGGCGTTAGGCGTGAAGCAAGCGCAGTTGTTCTTCATATAGCGCTCAGAGATTGCCTGGAACTGACCCTCGATGGTGGTTTGGGTTTCGTCAACCAAGTGCTCAAAGTAGCGCGTTCCCGTACACATCTCTTCGCAAACCACGGCTGCACCGCTGGTTTCGATAACGTGATGAAGTTTCCAATTGGGGATAGCCATGGGCGTACCGGTAATCAGAATACGCTTGGTTCCCTCAGGGAACACGCTTACCCCGTCGGCAATGCGCTGCTCAAGCTCATCGGCAAGTTCGTTTGCCTTCTGAGCGCAACGCTCAGGATCGTCGAAGAATGCAATCTGGGTCATGAGCAGGCGGTCCTTACCAGAAATAGGAATGCAGTCCTTGTTCTTGGTTGCCGCAAAGACACGCGCCAGAGCTCGGCGCTTGGCATTGATAAGCTTGATGGCATCGGCGAGCTTTTCGGCGGTAAGCTCATTGCCGGTCACGCGCTCGACTTCACGAGCAAACTCAGCGATTTCGCCCGTCCATTTCTCAATGTCCTTGGCACGCTTCATCTGAGGCATGTCCATAACGTAAGTTTGCTTGTCGGCACCTAGAATCTCATAGGCCTTCTTCTTAGCGTCGCAGGTGGTTTCACCCACGTACATGTCGGCAACACTGAAGTAGGGGCAGGTTTTGCCAAAGTGCGCACCCAATGAAGCCTTGACCAGCGGACAAGTGTCAGCGGGCAGTACTTTTTCGCCTTCAGGTACCCAGAACTGCGAACCGCCGCACAAACCGGTAACAGCCCCACCGCATGCAATTACCACCTCATCGGGGACATACACGCAAAAAGTACCGAACACCTTGCCGCCCGCCTTTTGAAGCTCGATGAGTTCTGCGGGTCGGATGCCGTGAATGTCGGAAACGACGAAATCGTAGAAAGCCATTCCCTCTGGGCGGTTTTCCTGGCTCAAATACACATCGCCAAATGCGGTGGGAAGAACAGCACAGAGCTGATCGTGCGTTTCCAGATCCATGCCCAGGCTCTTCCACATTTCATGATTATCTGCCATCAGTTGCTCCCTTCTCGCGAGGGAAAACACTGCCAGACCTCTATCGACCTGTCAGTTTCCTCGCTCTTTCTTTCGGTGTGAACGTGAGCAGCGAACATGCGATCATGGCTTCGGGCAAAGCTGAACATGGGCGCATATAGCAACCGCCACTCAATGGTGCAGAAGCGCGAACGCGTCGCAGACACGCGAACGCCACCCTTTGTTTAGCCTAGGGTGAAATAAACGGGCAATCAGAGCGGTCGGGGTGGCAAAGCGCAGAATCGGCCACAGGCATCCGATTGCCCTCGATGCCTGAAACTATAGCTCAACGGGCCGCTTTCCCCTGGGGCAAAAACAGCCTACGGTACGCCCAGAACGACAAACGCGCTGCAATACGCACGATCCCGGCCCTTCCCCATCTACCTAAAAAGCCCCGACCAGACTTTCCTTGGAAGCAAGGCGCTGATCGGGGCGTACAAAGCTACAATTCGTTAGCCGATAGTGATGGTGAACACGCCATCTTTTTCATCGACGGTGGCATTCAGCTTCTTGCGACGGGCAAGACGCAGGATGTTATCACGCGGGGCTGCGCTATCAACTTCCACGACCACCTGTTCGCCGGGATTCTTCTTCAAGGCATCCTGAGTCATCATCAATGGCTCAGGACAAAACAGGCCCTTTGCGTCTACGGTAACCATTTTTTAGCTCCTTTACGAACGCGCACGCTTGAGGTTAACAGCGGCAATGACGAACAGCACAACGATGCAAACTACGGTGGCAATCTGACCAGCCTCGGTTACGCCCTTGGGGCTAGAAGCAATGCCGAAGTTGTGGGCAAATGCCGCTCCAACCAGAAGGCCGATAAACGTTACAGCCGAATCGCCGGAACCGGAACCAGCCAATACCATCTGGCGCAGGGGGCAGCCGCCCAAAAGCGTAGCGCTGAAGCCCACAACAAACATGCCCAAGATATTCCAAAGGGCATCGGTATGAGCGATAGGCTGATCGGCGAAGCTAAGGTTGAAATGACCGGAAACAAGGTTGTAAGCAAGCACACCGGCAAACAGGATGCCGATCACAACCAAGCCCCAACCATCGCGTACCAGGAAGGTGTCACGCAGACCACCTGCAAAGCAAAGACGAGTGCGCTGCGCAATAACACCAAAGGCAATACCGCCGATGATGGAAAGAACAACTGGGGCATGCATGCTGCCCGGACCCGACTGGGAAACGGCAAACACAGTAGTGGTGATGCTCAAAATGAACACGGCAACAACGATAACGGGAAGAATAAGGCCCTCTGCTTTCTTGACCGCCTCAGCACGACCCAGCGAAAAGCCCTTCTTCAAGAACAGAACACCAACACCGATACCGGCAGCAAAACCAATAAGAGCAACCCAAGCGTTAAGGTCGCCGCCCGCCATGCGCAGAACCATGCGCAGCGGACAGCCCAAAAAGATCAAGCAGCCGATCATCATCACAAAGCCAAGGACAAAGCGGGTAAAAGGGGAAGAACCGGCAGTGGCCTTAAATTCCTTGTTCGCGAAAGCCATGACGCAAGCACCAACGATGATGCCGATGATTTCAGGGCGCAAGTACTGCACCGTTTCATTGGTCTGCAGTTTCATGGCGCCAGCGGTGTCACGAACAAAGCAAGCGATGCAAATAGCCATATTGCCTGGATTGCCGTTTGAAGCGAGCATAATCGCAACGGCAGCGGCAACAACACCGCATACAACGAGAATTACTCGTTCTTTAGTCTCAGAATTCACGCAAGTCTCCTTCATTGAGGGGGAAAGGGATAAAACTGCTAATGCCGAATTGGGGAATGGCACAGTTTACCCAACACAACAGGAAACCCACCACACAGGCGGGCATGCAGAAAAGATGGCACTTGGAGCAGAATCAAGTGCAGTAAAAACCCGATCGGGCAAAGAAGGCAAAGGCATCGTGCCCAGCTCAAAGGCAGAAAACAGCTGAACATCATGCTTTTGCCGCGCTGATTATACCCATTGACGCTTGATTGTCACGCCAACTTTTCACTTCAGTGCCTCAAATTGCCCACTAATGGGAAAACAAGCCCCGCCAATTACGAAGCTTCTTATAATGTGCGCTTGAATACGCTCCCCACACTTGGGTTTGAACCGACCAAACACAGAAGAGGTTGCAAACTATGCCAACAGAACTCCAGCTCAAAGCCCTAAGAGCTCTTCCTGCTGTAGATGAAGTGCTCACCATGCTTTCTCGGTCCGTCCCGATGGAGACCTTTCCTCACGAACTGGTAGTCGACTGCATTCGTAAGGAAATAGAAGCAGCCCGCACCATAATCCTCGAAAGCAACACTGTGCCCGCGGAAGAAGCAATAGCGAACGGAACGCTCCGTCGCCTACAGGCACAGGCTGAACCCTCTCTCAAACATGTAATCAATGCAACGGGCGTGATACTCCATACCAATCTGGGACGAAGCGCCCTCGCACCACAAGCAGTGGAAGCCGTCGAAAACGCAGCAAAGGGCTATTCCACCCTGGAATATGACCTTTCCACCATGCAGCGCGGCAGCAGACATTCCCACTGCGAAGAGCTGATATGCACCCTCACTGGAGCAGAGGCAGCAATTGCGGTTAACAACAATGCTGCAGCCGTGATGATGGTGCTCAACGAATTCGCCCGCAACCGTCAAGCGGTTATCTCCCGCGGCGAGCTCATCGAAATAGGCGGCTCGTTCCGCATCCCCGATATCATGGACTTCTCTAATGCGCACATGGTCGAAGTGGGTACCACCAATAAAACCCACCCCTCCGACTACGAACGCGCCATCACACCCGAAACCGCAATGCTGCTGAAGGTCCATACCTCCAACTATCGCCTTATCGGCTTTACCGAATCGGTGCAGGCAAAAGAACTGAAAACGATCGCCGCTCGCGAAAACGAGCGCAGAAGCAACACCGGTGAAGAAGACCTTCTGGTGTATGAGGATCTTGGCTCTGGCATGCTCCTGCCACTACGAGGTCTCGAGGGATACGGGGAACCCACAGTAACCGAAGCGCTTGAAGGGTGCGACCTGGTTTCCTTCTCGGGAGACAAGCTGCTCGGCGGCCCGCAAGCAGGCATAATCGTTGGCAACAAGCGCCTGATAGACCGCTTGAAGAAAAATCCGCTAGCACGTGCTTTGCGTCTCGACAAAATGACCATTGCCGCACTCGAAGCCACTCTTCGCCTGTACCTCGACCCCGAAAAGGCGCACGAGAGCATACCCACCCTGCATATGCTCACCGCACCTGCCGAAACAGTGGAAGCTCAGGCGGAATCGCTACGCAAAGCAGTTTCTGCTTCGGTCCCCGAAGGATCGTGCGTTGCCTCTGTTGTGACGAGCATCGCGCGCGCAGGAGGCGGCTCTCTTCCTATGTACGACGTCCCCTCCTATGCGGTCGAAATCGAACCCTCGGGCTGGAGCGCACAAGAGTGCGCCGCCTACCTTGTCCAAAACCGTCGCACCCCCATCATTGCCCGCATCAACCGAGAAAAACTGCTCTTCGACGCGCGAACCCTCATGAACAACGAAGAGGTCGAAGAAATCGCCGCAGCGCTCGCAAGCTTCCTTGCTCGCTCTCATTAGTTTGGAGTTCCCCATGGCACACCATAAAAGCGAAAGCCCCCTTATCGTCGGCACCGCTGGCCATATCGATCACGGCAAATCAACGCTGATCGAAGCACTTACCGGCACCGACCCAGACCGCCTTGCCGAAGAAAAGCGCAGGGGAATCACCATTGAATTGGGATTCGCCCGTCTCCCCCTTCCCGACGGAACGTCTCTTGGCGTGGTAGACGTGCCGGGGCACGAACGCTTTGTTCGGCAAATGATCGCCGGTGCTTCGGGCATCGACCTTGCTCTTTTGTGCATAGCCGCCGATGACGGAATCATGCCCCAAACACGCGAGCATACCGCTGTCCTTCAGCTGCTCGGGATCACCAACTGCGTTATTGTCCTTACCAAATGCGATCTCGTAGATGAAGAATGGATTGAGCTGGTCAGCGAAGAAATACGAGCAGGCTTAGAGGGAACATCCTTTGCCGATGCCCCACTTGTTCCCGTTTCTGCGCGAACAGGCCAAGGGCTCGACGAGCTGAAGAGCGTTCTTGCAAATCAGGCACAAGAGCTAAGAAGCACCGCCAAAGAAGGTCCCGTCCGTCTTCCTGTCGATCGCGTATTCACCATCAAAGGTGCTGGCACGGTTGTAACGGGAACCCTATGGCAGGGATCCGTTGAACCCGACATGGAACTTGAAGTGGTACCTTCGGGTATCCTCACGCGCGTAAGATCGGTGCAGGTTCATGGGTCAGATGTCCAGGAAAGCCTTGCCGGCAATCGCACTGCATTGAATCTGGTTGGCGTTAAGAAAGAAGACCTTGATCCTGGCGATTTCCTGGTAACACCAGGCACTCTGGAAGCGAGCAACCGCTTCGACGCCCAGTTTACCTACCTGCCCGCAACCAGCACGCAGGCAAAACCGCTAGAAAGCGGATCGACTGTGCACGTTGCCCATGGCACCCGAGAGGTAACGGGGCGCCTTCTTTTGATGGACGGACTCAGCGAACTGGCCCCCGGCCAAACCGCTTTCGCGCAAATACGCCTTGACGTACCCTTGCCCGTTTCACGCAACGACCGGTTTATCATCCGATCATTTTCACCAGTTCGCGTTATTGGCGGCGGAACCGTCCTTAACAGCATCCCTCATCACCGAACGAATCTGAAAGATGCAGACCGCTCGCTTTTGGCCGCCCTGACCGAAAGCGACAATCTTGCCATTAGCCATGCAATTATCGATTCGTATGATATCCCCATCTCCGCAACAGAGATTTCTCGCATTGCCAACATCCCCGCTCAGCGCATTGTCGAGCTGCTTGAATCGGAGGTCGAAACCGCCAAACGGCCCGAGTACACATCATTGGGAACGAACCATGAGCTCTGGGCCAAGCGCACCACAGTTCAACGACACATCATGGCCATGGAGAATATCCTAGTTGCGTTCCACGCAAACGAACCAGCAGCTACTGGTATGGCAATCAACACCCTCAAACAGCGCTATCCGCGTCATCTGCCAGACGAATGTTTCAGGGCATTGCTGGAAGAAGCCATCGCAACGGGAAAGCTCGTTCTTGAGAAAAACGAAGTCAGCCACCCGAAGGCGGGCGCCGGTGCTCGCAATTTGGAAAAGCAAGCAGCCGATTCCCTCTACACCGCGCTGCATTCGCATGGCACCACCCCGCCTCCCGTCGAGGATGCTTTCAAGGAAGCAGGGCTCGATGCCGCGCAAGGCCGCAAAGCGCTCTTGGCGCTTGAGCAACAAGGAAGGGCATTGCGCGTGAACAAAACCTACTGCTTTACCGCAGAATCGCTACAGCAATTGCAGGAGGCAACCGTGAAATGCCTGCAGGAAAAAGGAAGCGCCACGGCAACCGAGCTCAAAGACGCGATGGGCACAAGCCGCAAGTATGCCATTCCCCTTCTTGAATACTTTGACGAGAAACGCATCACAAAACGATCGGGAGACGAAAGAAGCTTAGCGTAAATAGCGGACGGCCCTCTATTCGCTAAACAGATAATTGGCCGTCTGTCCAGCTTTTTGCCGATCGCCGAATTAAGCGGCAAAAAGCTGGTTTCTCGTTCCTGAAAAGGTAATATGAGCACGGTTTCTATAGGGAGACGGATGGGTCCTGGTGGGCCCCACGGCCTTCAAAGCCGCTGAGAGGCGCGCAGAACGTCTCAGGTGTGTTCGATTCGCACACGTCTCCGCCATTTCACTTTGCCATTCCCCTCGATGCTAATTCGTTAGGATCTCGCTCTTTCGCTGGTTGATGCGCCGTAATCGGGTACAATGTGCTCGCGTTTTACCGCACTACGAAAGGACTCTCATCATGGATATCATGAACACCATCACCACCCTTCTTAACAACAACCTCGACATCGAACCCGAGCAGGTTACCGAAGATTCCACCTTCGATTCCCTGGGTATTGATTCCTTGGACATGGTTGAACTCATCTGCGATTTGGAAGACGAATGCGGCATCGAGTTCGGCGAGCCCGAAGACCTGGAAACCGTAGGCGACCTGATCAACTACATCGAGGGCCTGCAGGAATAATGGGACAATAGGGACAGGTACCATTTTCCCATCTAACCTGATGCACGCAGAATAGCGGAGTCATCGATCTCTACAAAGCGGGCGGCACATTGCCGTCCGCTTTTTTACTAGCAAAAGTTCAATTTAATTTACCGATATCTCCTTCAGTTCAATTTAATAGCATGCTATCCTTCAATAAATTGAACTATTCATGTAAGCGCCAAGAATAGTTCAAAGATAGTTTGAACCAAAGGAGACAACGTGGCTCAGCAAACGTTTTCCGATCGTCTTAAAGCTGCCATGAACAGCGAAAACATGAAGCAAACCGACCTTATCCATGCCGCTGAAACCCTTGGATTCAAACTGGGCAAAAGCCAGGTGAGCCAATATGTAAGCGGAAAAACAATTCCCCGTCCCGATGTTATGACGGCGCTAGCCCAAACACTGAACGTTTCTGCGGAATGGCTCGCCAAAGGCGAAACACACGAGGACAAACCCGCCCAGCCCGGGTCTTCGGCCACTGCAACCACCAAAAACAACACCACGGAATCCAGCAGCGAACAAACACGAGATACCGCTCCAGCCACCACAGAAGGAAGTGCACCCATGCGTCAGTTCAAGAAATCCTCCAAGCTCGACAACGTCTTGTACGACGTTCGAGGACCAGTCGTGGACGAAGCAGCACGCATGGAGCGCCAGGGCATGCGCATCCTAAAGCTCAATATTGGCAACCCTGCTCCTTTCGGCTTCCGCACCCCCGACGAGGTTGTCCAAGACATGCGCCACCAGCTGCCCGACTGCGAAGGGTACAGCGATTCGAAGGGGCTCTTCAGTGCCCGCAAGGCCATCATGCAATACTCCCAGATCAAAGGCCTTCCCAACGTAGATATGGACAGCATTTATACGGGAAACGGCGTGAGCGAGCTTATCAACCTGTGCATGCAGGCTCTTCTCGATAATGGCGACGAGATCCTTATCCCAAGCCCCGACTACCCACTTTGGACGGCTTGCGCAACCCTTGCCGGAGGCAATCCCGTGCATTACATTTGCGACGAACAGGCAGAGTGGTACCCCGACATCCAAGACATCGAAAGCAAAATCACACCACGCACCAAAGCCATCGTTATCATCAACCCCAACAACCCCACGGGTGCACTGTACCCGCGCGAAGTTTTACAAGGGATAGTCGATGTAGCTCGCAAGCATCAGCTTATGATCTTCTCTGATGAGATTTATGACCGCCTGGTCTTCGATGGCGAAGAGCATGTATCCATCGCCAGCATGGCCCCCGACCTGTTCTGCATCACCTTCAGCGGCCTATCCAAGAGCCACATGATTGCCGGCTACCGCATTGGATGGATGGTTCTTTCTGGCAACCGCAACTGTGCCCGCGATTTTATCCTGGGAATCGACATGCTCTCGAACATGCGCCTGTGCTCCAACGTTCCAGCACAAAGCATCGTCCAGACGGCGCTTTGGGGGCATCAGAGCGTAGAAAGCTATGTAGTTCCCGGCGGACGCGTATACGAACAGCGCGAATACGTGTACAACGCCCTTAACAGCATTGACGGCATCACCGCAGTAAAGCCCAAGGGCGGCTTCTACATCTTCCCGAAAATCGACGCGAAGAAATTCAACATCACCAACGATGAGCAATTTGCTCTTGATTTGCTGCACGAAAAGAAGATCCTGCTGGTGCCGGGCAAGGGCTTTAATTGGCAGCAGCCCGACCATTTCCGCGTAGTATATCTACCACGTATCGAAGTGCTTAGCGAATGCATGACCAACCTGGACGACTTCCTGCGCCATTACCGACAGGCATAACTGCCCAATGGTCATCCAATCCTAAACGCAACTAGCTAAACACGAGAAAGCCCCTTTAGCGTTACGCTAAAGGGGCTTTCTCGTGTCGAACAAACGGAAGAGGGATCCATGAAGAAGCTGCTATTTGTAAACGCCTGCGTAAACCGCGAAACCTCCCGCTCTCTGAAGCTTGCCAGAGGCGTTATAGAGGCAATGCAACGGAAAGAGCCCTTCAAGGTTACCGAGGTCATTCTGGAAGAAGAAAACCTCGCTCCACTTACTACCAAAACGCTCAATGCACGCCAGGCATTGGAGCAGAAGGGGGAATTCGATAACGGGGTGTTCACCTACGCCCGTCAGTTCCGCGATGCCGATCGCATCGTTATAGCAGCCCCCTTTTGGGCTTCCAGCTACCCAGCCTCGCTGAAAACGTACATCGAGCACATCGACATAGTGGGGATCAACTACCTCTACAGCGAGCATGGGCCCATTGGACTCTGTAAGGCAGACAAGCTCACCTATGTCACCACTCGAGGAGGCATGCTTCCCGATGAAGCCGACTGTGGCTACCAGAACATCGCCGTTCTTGCCCGTTTGTATGGCATCGAGGAATCGGAATGCGTAAGCGCTGCCGGCTTAGACGTAGTCGGGGCAAACGTAGACGCTCTTTTGTCTGAAGCCTTAGAAAAAGCAACCGGGAAATAATCCACACAAGCATCTTGATTTACCCCTCCTACCCCTATTGAGGGCAGTTAGACGGCTGCCCTCTTTTTATGCCTAAATCAGCATCGTATGCACACCCGTATCACATGGTTTACCTGGTATTTTAATTAATTACGATACTCTAATAGCTTAATATACCTATGTGTTATTCATCATATAGATCCAATCCTGCAGTGTTATTAGGTACCATGAGTCAAAGAAACCGAAAATCATCCGGAAACAAAAAGGAGAAACGAATGGCCAATGCCACTGATCTTCGCATCATTAAGACCCTCGAGGCCATCCATGAATCCTTTGAAGAACTCGCCAGTAAGCAAGCACTGGAGTCCATCACCGTTGCTGAACTATGCCGCCAAGCGCGCATCGGCAAAAAGACGTTCTACCGCCATTACCCCGCACTTGAAAACCTTGTCCAGGAATACCTCGATGTCTTCTTCGAATCATTTCTCAGCAAAGCCGAAGGACTCAACCTGCCCGAGAACAATGAGCAGTTCGTTGCTGAACTGCTCCTCCATCTCTGTGATGAGGGAAATCAAAATCCCGTTTACGAATGCTTGGTATGCGGTACCGGCTCGGATATCATCAGCGGTACGCTCATTGCTCGACTGACCGAGCTCCAACGCATTAACACCCGGAAATTCGGTCGTCTTTCCGCAGCCGAAATCTCCCTTGTTCTCATGTTCAGCTGCAACACCGCAATAGCCCTCTATCAGCAGTGGGTTAAAGAAGGAAAGCATCTTTCAGCCAAACGCCTAGCCGAGCTTTCCAAAAGCCTCGTTTCCGGCGAAGCCTCTTTGAGAAAATAAAAAGCGCCGTCCAAAACCGGAACGACGCTTAAAGCAAAGCCCTGCAAACATCGGGCGCTAGAACTAGAACAAAGAAATCTGCTGTGGCGCGGATTGGTATTCGAAACTGATCTCCCCCTCTAAGAGGTCAATCGCATGGGCAACCCACTCTTTAAGGGATACCACATACCCAAAATTACCCTGCCGCATAACCACCTTATCGCCGACCATCCCAAGACATTCACCCGCGCATTCGTTTTCGTGCCCATTCGGCAACTGCAATTCACTGACATCAGGCGAAGGACCGCCGAAATAATAACGCGAAAGATCCTGCGCGGCTTCCTTTGGCGAAAACCCCGCCTGGATAGCCTCACCGATCTGCGCCAAAGAGCTCAACTTGTTCTCTAGCACCTCACACGCTTCCACTGGGTTATAAGGTTCTTCCGCGAGCAACCGCGCTTTTACCGACGCACGCATGGTTTCCAGAATCTGCGGCTGAGCACACAGCGCAGCCTCCAAATTGCGAGCTTCATACGCATTGGAGAAACGTCCAACAACACAAGCTGCCCGTGCTCCCTGCTCCAGCAAACGCTCTATGCCTCTCGTTTCCGATGAAATGCCCGCTTTTATATGCTGTTTAGAGAAATATGCAAGATATACGTAATGGGGGGTTTCGTTATAGACGTGCTGCTGCGGCGAAACCGCTTCAGCGTAATAGAAGGATGGGTTAAACCCTGTTGCTTCCTTACAGGCGGGACACATGCCGTCATTCTCAGATGGGAGCAACTCCACCCGCAGGGGACATACGCTCTTCCGATGTGTAAGCAGATCAAACCGGCCAACGCAATAGCGTTCAGGCAGCCGCTTCATAGTAAACGTCCTGTTTCTCACGCTAAAGCGATACTGAGCCGCCTTTTCAACATCGTTGATCAGAAGGTACGGTCCTTTTTCATCAAACCCGTATCCCGCTAATACGGTAGTGTCCTCGCTGAGAAAACGCATTATGGAGCCCTCGATTCTTCTCGACAACCCTTTTGCAGTGCGAAAGGGTGCTAGCTTATCGATGCCCATAATACCCGTCCAAAAGAGTGGCGGTGCGAAGAATTAGCCTTAGTAAACTTTTTATCGAGCAACGACCGGCACAGCTTAGCTATTCACTTGCAACGAAGACGATGCCATAGGCACCCGGACCAATATGGGAGCCGATTACGAATCCGATTTGATGCCTGTCGGATAAGCTCATTCCAGCGTCTGCCAACTTGCCCTCCATCTTTTCACACATTTTCGTACCGTAAGAATAGATGGGAATGGCTGGAAAAGAATCATCGAACGAGTATTTGGCAACTTTCTTCAATAACGTATCAAGGGCACGCTTCCGCCCAAGCACCGCAGTGCTAAGGCCCACCTCTCCCTCTTCTGTAATCACCACAACAGGCTTCAGCTTCGCAGCCTCGCCCAAACGAGCGGCAGCTTTAGGCAAGCGTCCGCCACGCTGCAGATACTCCAGCGTATCAAGCACAGCAACCAGCTTCACCCGTCCTTTAAACCGTTCAATTTCAGCAACGATCTGTTTTGCCGACAAACCTTCGTCCCGCAGCGCGCAGGCATATTTTGCAATCATAGCGATGGCATACGATGCAGACAGAGAGTCGACAACATAAACGCCCTCTTCCCCCACCATAGCTTGCGCAAGCTTAGCGCTTTGATAGGTGCCGCTCAGCGCTGAAGAAAGGGTAATTGCGATAACCTCATCGCCCGAAGCGCGCGCTTCCCTGAATGCCTCGGCAAACGCATGGGGCGATACCTGGGAGGTCTTCGGAAACGCGCCTGTTTCTTCGAGCAACTCATAAAACCCATCGCGCCCCAGATCAATCCCGTCGCGATACTCGACCCCATCCACATTGGCAAGAAGCGGCAAAACCTGAATGCTATATCTATTGGCAACCTCTGGTAACAGGTCGGATCCAGAATCAACGATGATGCGAATCAAATCGATCTCCTCAATGCCGCAAGAAACAGCGCGCGGCTATTTACGCACCGCCGCTGCATGCGATGCGCTAGTTCTCTTCATAAATGCATGTTTTGTCCAATAACTGCAAGATGTAACTGTAGCGCACTTTGCAAATTACTTAGTTTATCTAACTATTTCCCCACATATCATCACCCCCCGCGCCAAAAACCTACAAAAATGGTCGGAATTAACGGTTCGTGTATTGGAGTGCGCATCGCTTCACGCTACGATAGGAAAAACAAAAACGTGCTTCCCAACCGAAGCGCATCATCAACCGAAAGAGGACCGCATGTTCAACGAAAACCTCGACTCAATCGTTGCCGGTATCGCCAAAAACTACAGCGCCACCGAGATCTTCTTCACCGACCCCGACAAGCACTTTCCCAACAAGAGAGCCATCATCAACATCATCAAAGATCTGCGCCGCGTGATGTTCCCTCGTTACTTCGGCGATGAAACTCCCACGGGCACCAATCCCGAATACTTCATTGGCGAAACGTTGATCCGAATCGAAGACTCGTTGCGCCGTCAGCTGAAAGAGGCGCTTCTGTTCAAGGGCGCCGAAGACATCAGCGAAGAAGAAGTCGAAGCTCGCGTGGACGAAATATGCAAGAACTTCTTCGAAAAGCTACCTGAAATCCAGCGTGTGCTGCTTACCGATGTCCAGGCTGCTTTCGATGGAGACCCAGCCGCTCAGAGCAAAGAAGAAATTATCTTTTCCTATCCGGGATTCTTTGCCATTTTCGTATATCGCATCGCCCACGAACTGTACACGCAGAACGTGCCGCTTATCCCCCGCATCATGACCGAATATGCCCACAGCGGCACTGGCGTCGACATCAACGCAGGTGCCACCATCGGCGAATACTTCTTCATTGACCATGCGACAGGTGTTGTCATCGGCGAAACCACCATCATTGGCAACCATGTGAAAATTTATCAGGGTGTAACGCTCGGTGCTCTTTCCACTCGCGCGGGACAAAAACTTGCCGGCGTAAAACGCCATCCCACCATCGAGGACAACGTGACTATCTACTCAAACGCGAGCGTCTTGGGTGGAGAGACCATCGTCGGCGAAGATACCGTCATAGCAGGCGGCGCTTTCGTTACTGAATCCATTCCAGCGCATTCGCGCGTAAGCCTGGCAAGCCTGAAGGTAAACGTTCGCCAGCCCAAGAAAAAACCCGAAGACACCGAATAGCGGGAGTATAGGGGGCAGGTCCCATTTTCCCATCTAGGTACGGTGCTCAAAATAAGAGCCTCGCTTGCGTGATGCATTGCAAGCGAGGCTCTTCCTATTAGAAGGGAAAATGGGACCTGCCCCCTATACTCCCTGCCCTTGTATTCCCGCTAAAACTTTGGGGTGTTTGGCTCACGGTGACGCGGCTTCACTATTTCGTTGCGCACACGACGAAGGGCGATTTCTTCGCCATCTTCCGCAAGCCAGGTGAGCATGCGCTCTAAAAGTGCCTTCGTGTCAGGATGCATCAAAATCTCACCCTTGGCGCTCTGCTCAAGCCTCAAATACTCTAACGAGCTGGCATCGGTATAAGCACTGCCCTGGTATACCTTGCTAGCAGCCATGCGATCACAGAACATCTCAACCACATAGCGCGTAGGCATGGGTTTTCCCTCTAGCGTTGCGTCGCGATTTCCCTTCATGTCGATCCAATACTCGTAATGATGGCGGTTACGTCCCTTGTGGTGCAGCCAAGCAGTAGAGTATCCCAGATCGGTACGTTCGGCCGTGTTAGGGCTTCTATCGCCCTGATAATAGTTAACGCCCACTCTGAACTCCGTCAAAGAGTACTTAGACAGATCATGCATGATGCCCTGGCGATACAAACCGACCTTAAAGCAATGCTGACAGACCAAAACCTTATGGTGAGAAATGGTGCAGAAATGCCGCCATGCGTTTTTCAAACGCCCCATGCTAACCTCGAATCCATCCATAGTGTTTGCAGGCATTCATAATTCCATCATCATCGCAGTTCGTGGTAACGAAATCGGCTCGCTCTTTGAGAATCTGCCGAGCGTTACCCATGGCAATCGAAGTCCACTCGGGAATGAACATTGAAACATCGTTGAAACCATCGCCGAATACTACGACGTCTTCGTAAGGCGCATCAAGCAAGTTCATCATGCGCTTAATGCCACGCTGCTTATCCATTGGCTCAACGAAGATGGTGTCGGAGTCATAACGCACATGGGGAACCTCATCGAGGGCCCCCGTAGCAAAAACCATAGCCTCTTCCTTGATCGAACAAGGTATATATGCCTTGTAAATGCAGTTCAAATCATCAATGCGCAAATTAGGGTCATACTCAGTGGGAACATAGTAATCGCCTGCTATCTCAGCAAAGTCCTCACGTGGAGAATAGCGAACGAGCTCATTGGTGGTGCTAACCGCCCAAGGTATTCCTTGATCCTCGAGAATATGCAGGCATTTCTTCACCGGAACAAGTGGAAGGCCCTCCATCCACTTCAATTCGCCATTCAGCGTAACCGAATAGCCCCCATCGGCAACAATGTTGGTAATACCAGCAGAATCGATGTAATCGACCGCATTTACCTGCAATCGGCCGGTAGCCAAGGCAATGAAATGCCCCTGTGCGCGCAGCTCATCAAGGGTTTCAAGGGTGCTTCGGGGAATTGAGCGAGTACGTGGCACTGCCAACGTACCATCGTAATCGAAGAAGAAATACTTCTTGCTCCCCATTGCATTTCCTTTCCACCGAACAAAGAACCAAGGGCAATCCTACCCCACACAAGCAAATAGCGACAGATCATTTTTAAGAATGCGCCAACAATAAAAATGCCCGCTGATTCACTGATGAACCAACGGGCATTAACCGGTATTAGCTAAAGCCTGAAAGGGACATGCCTACCCCAGGCAAAAAGGAAACCTTCGACATCCCGCGCTTAAAGCAAAGTGGGGAAATGGGGCCTGTCCCTATATTCCTGATTACAGGGTGCGCAGAGCTACTTCCTTCAGCTGCTTTGCGGTTACCGCATTCGGAGCACCCGTCATGGGGTCGGAAGCGGAACTCGTCTTCGGGAAGGCGATAACGTCGCGGATGGACTGCTTGCCCGCCAAGAGCATAACCAGACGATCAAGGCCGATAGCAATGCCGCCATGAGGAGGCGCACCAAGCTCAAGAGCGTGGATAAGGTGACCGAACTTCACTTCCATATCCTCTTCGTCTACGCCGCAACGAGCAAGAACGCGCTTCTGCAGCTCGGCGTTGTGAATACGGATGGAACCGCCGCCAGCCTCAAAGCCGTCCATAACAATATCGTAGCTGTAGCTGCCACAAGCCAGAGGATCGGTTTCGATCTTATCCCAGTCAGCCTCAGGGATCATCGTGAAGGGATGATGCTCTGCTGCATACTTGTTGGTTTCCTCGTCGAACTTGAACATCGGGAAGTCGACAACCCACAACAGCTTATGACCAGGACGAGGGATATCCAACGCATCGGCCATATGCAAACGCAGGGCAGAGAGAACGGCATTGGCAATGTCGAACGTATCTGCCGCAAACAGAACCAAGTCGCCAGCTTCCACATTCATGGCTTCCTTGATCTTGGCATGAACCTCTTCGCCCAAGAACTTGATGATGGGGCTCTTTTCCTTGCCGTCGGTAGTGTAGGCAATCCAAGCCATGCCCTTAGCGCCATTTTCGGAAGCAATGTTACCCAGCTTCTCGATTTCGCCACGGCTCCAGTCGCCAGCGCCCTTGCAGTTGATTGCCTTAACGATGTTGCCAGCTTCTACCGCCTTGGAGAATACGCCAAAGCCGCAACCGCGAACGATCTCGGTAAGCTCAACGAGCTCCATACCAAAGCGGATGTCAGGACGGTCGCAACCGAAACGATCCATTGCCTCTTTCCAAGGCATGCGCTGCAGCGGGAACTCATGTTCTACCCCGGCAGCTTCCAGAACTTCCTGGAATACGCCTTCCATCATGTCGATTACGTCGTTTTCCTTAACGAACGACATCTCGATATCAACCTGGGTGAACTCAGGCTGACGATCAGCACGAAGATCCTCGTCACGGAAGCAGCGGGCAATCTGGTAATAACGCTCAATGCCACCGACCATCAGCATCTGCTTAAACTGCTGAGGGCTCTGGGGCAATGCGTAGAACTTGCCAGGGTTAGGACGGGAAGGAACAATGTAGTCACGTGCGCCTTCGGGAGTGGAGTTTGCCAAGATAGGCGTTTCAACCTCAAGGAAGCCGCGCTTGTTAAGAGCAGAGCGCATTGCCTGAGCAACAACATGGCGAAGCTTCAGGTTTGCATACATCTCGGGACGACGAAGGTCGAGATAACGCCACTTCATGCGAGTGGTTTCATCGGTTTCGATACCGTCTTCGATGGAGAACGGAGGAGTAACGGAGGTGTTCAGCACCTTAACGGAGCTTGCCAGAACCTCGATTTCGCCAGTTGCCATATTCGGGTTAACTGCTTCGTCCAAGCGAGCGCGAACCTTGCCGGTAACCTCCAGGGCATATTCGCGGCCCAGATGCTCAGCTACATGGAAGTCCTCTTCGCTTACGCAATCGGGGTCAACAACAACCTGGGTGTAACCCTCACGATCACGCAGGTCTACGAAGATAAGACCGCCATGGTCGCGGTTGTGCCATACCCAACCGGTCAGGGTAACCTCTGCGTCAACGTCGCTGCGGCGCAACTGCCCACACGTGTGGGAGTGCATGCAGTATTCGTTCAGATAATCGGTCATGGTAGTGCTTACTCCTCTTTCCTATCGCTACCAGCTGCCATGTAAAGCAGCCACTGTTTACTACGGTATCTCTTCACCAGGGAAGCGCCCATGCGCAACTCGGTACGGTAATCAAATTCAGGCGAAACGCTCTTCCTCTACGCCAAAGCTTCCGCAACAGATTCAAGCTTCACAGCCTGCTCTTCGTGGGTTTCCATATCGCGGATCTTGGCAACGCCTTCAGCAACCTCATCGGGGCCAAGCACGATAACCTTACGGGCAGAAAGCTTGTCGGCCAATTTAAACTGACTCTTCAGGCTGCGCTTTTGGTGATCGACTTCGATGTAGAGCCCCTGGGCGCGAAGCTCCTGCGCCAAGTTGAATGCAGTTGCACGGGTGGAATCATCGACACAGGCAATGAATGCAGCAGGGGCAACTTCGCTCGATGCTTTGGCGCCAAGTGCCTCCAGAGCCAATACACAGCGCTCATAACCCAATGCAAAGCCCAAGCCCGGAGTATCGCGACCGCCAACCTCCTTAGCAAGCTTGTCGTAACGTCCGCCGCCGCCGATGGCATTCTGGCTGCCCATGCCCGTATCTACCTGGATCTCGAACACGGTACGCGTGTAATAATCCAAACCACGAACAAGGCGCGGATCCTCGACATACGCAATACCCGCAGCGTCCAGATAGCCCTTAACCGCCTTATAATGAGCACGGCAGTCTTCACACAGGTGATCGGTGATCTTGGGAGCACCCTCCATCACCTCATGGCAGTGCTCGTTCTTGCAATCGAATGCGCGAAGCGGGTTCAGGTCGGCGCGATGATTGCACTCTTCACACAGCTCGCCTGAATGCTGATGGATATGCTCGCGCACCATTTCGCGATAAGCCGGACGGCACTTCTCGCAGCCCATAGAGTTCAAGAGCAGACGAGTTTCCGAAGCGGGAATACCGATAGCCTCATAAAAACGCATCAGCATGATAATTGCTTCGGCATCTACCGTTGGCTCATCAGCACCCAGACATTCAACGCCCACCTGGCGGAACTGGCGCAAACGACCCTTCTGAGGGCGCTCGGCTCGAAACATCGGGCCAGCGTACATGAGCTTTGCGGGAGCACCGCCCTGCGGAACCATATCGTGCTGTACCACCGCACGAACAGTACCAGCCGTTCCCTCCGGGCGAAGGGAAAGACGGCTCTTTGCCTTTAACGATTCGCCGGCAAGAAGCTTTTCCATGTTGCCACCGGAAACAACAGTGAACATTTCCTTAGAAACAACATCGGTTGACTGACCGATGCCACGCACGAACAGATCCGTCTGTTCAAACAGCGGGGTTTCAATGGGCTGATAGCCGCAACGACCGAAAATCTCGAATGCGGTTTGACGGAAATGATCCCAAAACCGCACATCATCAGGAAGAAGATCGAAGGTTCCCTCAGGTGCTTTCACTGCCATATGCTTTGTGCTGCTCTCTTTCAAAACTCAACCTAGGCACTCCTGTGCCTGTAACCGCACTATTATAGCGCTGCATTAGCACACAAAAAAGGAACACGGGTAGGAAAATAGGGACAGGTACCAGATTCCCACGAAAAGCGGGAATCTGGTACCTGTCCCTATTTTCCCAACAAAGAAGCGGTCTCTGCCAATGATGGCAGAGACCGCCGAATCAGGAGCAATGGAGCTTACAGATGCTGAACGATCAAATCGCCCATTGCAACCGTGCCTACAACTTTATCGGCAGGAGTCGAAGCATCCTTCAGGTCGCCCGTGCGCCAACCCTCATCGAGCACTTCGGTGATAGCACGCTGGATATCATCTGCCGCTTGCCCCATATCGAAGCTGTAGCGCAGCATCATGCCAACCGACATGATCTGAGCCAAGGGGTTCGCGATACCCCGGCCCGCGATATCAGGAGCGCTACCGTGGCTCGGTTCGTACAGAGCCACGCCGTCGCCCAAGGAAGCGCTTGCAAGCATACCCAGCGAACCGGTGATCTGGGCTGCCTCGTCTGACAAAATATCACCAAACATGTTCTCGGTAACCACCACATCGAAATCAGCAGGGCGGCTGATAAGCTGCATCGCCGTGTTGTCTACCAGCAGATCTTCGAGCTGAACATCGGGGTATTCTTCTGCGCCAATGCGATGAACGATTTCGCGCCACATGCGGCTGGTCTCCAAAACGTTAGCCTTGTCGACGCTGGTAACCTTCTTGCCGCGCTTACGGGCAGCCTCGAATGCCTGACGGGCAATGCGCTCGACCTCATACTCGCGATACTCAAGCGTATCGTATGCGCGCTGGCCGGGCTTGCCATCGGTGCCTGCGCCTTCTTCGTCGTAGAAACGCTCGCGCTTGCCAAAATACAAACCGCCGGTAAGCTCGCGAACAATCATCATATCTACGCCATCGATAACCTCAGGCTTCAAGGTAGATGCCTCGGCCAATGCGTTGAAAATCTGAACAGGACGCAAGTTGGTATACAGGCCCAGCGCCTTGCGAATGCCAAGCAAACCTTGCTCAGGACGAGGTTTTGAGGGATCGGTTGTGTCCCACTTCGGACCGCCTACTGCAGCGAGCAATACCGCGTCCGATGCATTGGCAACATCGAGCGTTGCCTGAGGAAGCGCTTCGCCCGTAGCATCGATAGCACAACCGCCGATCAAAGCATCTTCGCAAGCGAAATCGACGTCGTACTTCTTACCCAATGCCTTCAGCACTTTAACACCCTCGGCCATGATCTCAGGGCCGATGCCGTCACCGGGCAACGTGCAGATCTTGTACGTCTTGGTCATAGTGAAATCCTCTTTCAGCGAAAAACAGTTCGCAAACGATATTACCGCAATGAAAGAAACGCCCCGAAAGGCGTTTCAAGAAAATAAGAGCGAAAGAAAAGAGTTAGGCAAGCCCCAACACGTGACGCGTGCGGTTCAACAAGCCGCCCTGCTCGATGATATCGGCAATGAAGGGCGGGAAAGGCTGAGCCGTGAAGCTTTCACCAGTGGTTTCATCGGTAATGGTGCCCGTTTCGGTATCGACGCTAACTACATCACCGTTCTTGATTGCGTCCACCGCTTCGGGGCACTCCAGAATGGCAAGCCCCGTATTGATGGAATTGCGATAGAAGATGCGAGCGAAGCTTTTGGCGATAACAGCATCCACGCCTGCAGCCTTGATGGCGATGGGCGCATGCTCACGAGAAGAGCCGCAACCAAAGTTCTCCTCAGCAACGATGATGTCGCCAGGCTTTACGTTGTTGACGAACTCGACATCCAAATCCTCCAAGCAGTGCTTGGCAAGTTCGGAGGGCTCGGAAGTGGTGAGGTAGCGAGCCGGAATGATAACGTCGGTATCAATATCGCGACCGTAGCGATGAACAGTTCCCTTGAATTGCATTGCACTTCTCCTTAATCAAGATCTTCGGGAAGACCGATGTGGCCCAACACGGCGCTGGCAGCAGCAACTGCCGGCGAAGAGAGGTACACCTCACTGGTAGGATCGCCCATACGGCCTACGAAGTTGCGATTGGTGGTAGCAATAGAGCGCTCGCCTGCAGCAAGAATACCCATATAACCGCCCAGGCAAGGACCACACGTAGGGGTGGAAACCGCGCAGTTAGCATCCAAGAAGATGTCCATCAGGCCTTCCTTGATGCACTGACGATAAACCTGCTGGGTTGCGGGAATAATGATGCAGCGAACATCGCGATGGACCTTATGCCCCTTAAGCACAGCGGCAGCCTGGCGCATATCTTCGATGCGGCCATTGGTGCAAGAGCCGATAACGGACTGTTGGATAACAATATCACGAGCTTCAGATGCAGGACGCGTGTTAGAGGGGAGATGCGGGAAAGCAACAGTAGGAACAATATCCTGCGCGTTGATGTTGTACACCTTCGCATACACCGCATCAGGGTCAGAGTGATATTCGGTGTAAGGGCGCTCGGTGCGACCGTCCATATACTTGCGAGTAACATCGTCAACAGGAATGAGGCCAGCTTTGCCGCCTGCCTCAATGGCCATGTTGGAAATGGAAAGGCGCTCGTCCATGGTAAGACCCTCAATGGCACTTCCGCGGAATTCCATTGCCTGGTACAGTGCACCATCGACGCCGATCATACCGATGATATGAAGAATGATGTCCTTGCCGGTAACACCAGGGCGAAGCTCGCCTTCAACGTTGAACAGCAGGCTTTCGGGAACCTTAAACCATGCCTTGCCGGTTGCGTAACCTACAGCAGCATCAGTAGAGCCAACGCCAGTGGAGAATGCTCCCAAAGCACCATAAGTGCAAGTATGGCTATCGGCGCCAATGATAAGGTCGCCAGCACCAACAACGCCCTGCTCGGGTAGGAGCGCATGCTCTACACCCATGCAACCTACTTCGTAGTAATGGGTGATGCCCTGCTCGCGGGCAAAGTCGCGCGTCATCTTGGCCTGTTCGGCGCTCTTAATGTCCTTGTTGGGCACATAGTGGTCGGGAACCAAAGCGATTTTGGTAGGATCAAAAACCTTTTCTACGCCAATCTTCTTGAATTCCTTAATGGCGATGGGCGCGGTAACGTCGTTGGAAAGAACGAGGTCAAGGTTGCACTCGATCAATTGGCCGGGAACCACTTCCTCGAGCCCCGCATGGGCTGCAAGGATTTTCTCTGCCATGGTCATAGGACGTGGCATACGCTCTCCTTCATCAATACCTACTGCTAAGTTTTCAGATTATAGCACCCATACATACAAAGCGAGGCCCGCCGAAGCGAGCCTCGCTTGATCTTAACCAACCTTTAACTTGACCTTAACTTCTCTTTAGAGCACGGATCGTTTTCACATGGCGATACACATTCGATACATCGAAACCCACCGCGCAAGCGAACAGAATAAAAGCGATTATTCCGATAGCTGCATCCCCTCCTGGCGTGAAGATAAGCGCCAGCATAACGAAAGGAACGAGCAGGATAAGGGAAAGGAAGTTCAGGCGCTTCCAAATCCCCTGGCCGATGGAGATGATGGTATACAGGTACAATCCCGTCGCTGGAGCACTCAGCAAAAATGACAGTGCCAAAATAACGAGTTTCGCCGCAATGAGCTCGATATCCAACCGCAAATCGGCCTTCGCCTCTTGGAGCAGCTCTTCTGCGGTGGGTGCATTCGAAAAGAACGAGCTGAAATCGAACACCGTCCCCTTAAAGGGATTCGACGAATCAACGAACGGGTTGCCACCCCGCTGGTTGCCCTGGTAGGAACGGCCCCCTGCCCCGCTAGAGCCAGAATTACCCTCATGAGCCTCGCCCATGTCAAATGGATCGGCCCACGAAAAGGGGTTCGCACCGAAAGGATTTCCCTGGAACGGATTGCCCCCTGTGCTGGTGTAGGTGGTTTTGTTTCCGTTCTCATCCCATGTAGTCCAAACAAACGTTTCAGCAAATGGCCAGCCCTCAAACGGGTTGCCCTGAGGACGACCAGCAGAAGGGTTGTATGAAAACGGTGCCCCATAAGGAGTCCCCGAAGTGCTGTACTCAGGATCCCATGAATGGTTCAGAAGCACATCACGCGCCTCATTGATAAGCTTCGTTTTCTCCTCGGCCTTCGCACGTGCCTGCTCATCCTGCCCAAACTTGTCAGGGTGGTTCTCAATGATCAGCTTGCGATGAGCCTTCTTGATGTCATCTTCTGAAGCGCCCTGACTAAGACCGAGCGTATTAAGTGCCTCTGACTTCTTCATGGCTAGAACATGATGCTATCGAGTGAACGCTTAGGTACGTAGTGCACCTGGTTTTCATCGCGATAATACTTCACGTCGTCGTTTTCCATATCAACGATGCGCACTTCTTCGCAAGGCTTGCCCAATGCAAGCACCAGTACCGGTTCAAGATTTTCAGGCATTTCCAGAATCTCTTTGAGCTCCTGTTTCCTGAAAGACACGACCATGCAACCGCCAAAACCTTCTTCTGTAGAAGCAAGCATGATGGTTTGCGCGCAGATGCCCATATCGATCTGGGCGGCCTGAACCGAAGAGACGTTGGTGTCTACCGCCATTACGATGTAACCAGTTGGGCGCTCCTTTTCTTCAGGGCCTTCCCAATCGGTAAGGTAACCGGCCCACGCAAGCGTGTCGTACACCTTCGCGCACATTTCCCGATCGGAGACAATACGATAGCGCAAAGGCTGCAAGTTCTTGGCGCTGGCGGTATAGCGAGTGTTGTCGATCCACTTCTTCATATGTCCCTCGGGCACACGGTAGATGCTACGGAACCTACGGTAGCTGCGGGTGGTGTGCGAAAGATGCTCGATAAAACTGGGCATGGAATTCCTCTCGATTGAAAAATGACGATTTACATTACGCTTCTTCGAATTCAGGCTCATCGGATGAAGAAACATGCTCCCCTTCGCCCGACCGGAAATCAGCATCGGCGTGGCTTTCCCTTACCGCACTTGGACGAAGCGCATCGCGCTGTGCCTTGTGCTCGGCGGCTTCACGCCCCAACTCCGCACGAACGCGCTGACGGTTGAAGTTGTTGTCGGGAAGTTTTTCCTTCTTTTCCTTTTTAGGACGAAAGGTTTTGGTGGTCTGAATGAGAATCGCACCAATGAGGAAGGGCATCCAGAACACGATGCCGCGGTAGACCAAGCCGATTGCCATGCCGGCGGTTGCCGAAGCGCCAAAAGCAGTAAAAGCAACAGTAACCGCCGCCTCGACAACACCAACGCCCTGCGGCGTGAATGAAACCATGGCGAACAAGGTTGCAACCACATAACCGCACACCAACGACTCGGGAACAGCGACACCGAACGCATAGCCCACCAAGCAAAACGCAGAAAGCTCACAGCAACTTGCTATAAGCGAGCAGCCCCACGCCTTCAGTGTGGTTTTAGGATTCTGCGCGATGAGTTTCGCCGCACTAGAAAACGACTTCACCGTTTTTTCCACCCAAGGAGCCATCGGATCTTTATGGAATCGGACCAAAACCTTGTTAATGAAGCGAGCAATGGGAATAAGGATCCGAACGACCAGATCGGGGTTCTTATGACCCAGCACCATGATAGAGATCATGGCTCCCACCAAAACGATTACCACCAATCCGAACAACAACCAGACAGGAGACAACCCTACGGTTAGCGCAAGGATGGAAAAGCCGATGATCATAATGGTGGCGAAGGCGGAATCTACCGTAATTTGCATGAGCAGAGCTGCAGAAGTGGCCTTACCTGGCTCGATGCCACGCCTTCGGGCATCGTCGACCACCAAGGTAGTACCAGCAAGGTTCAGCGAAGGAACCACCGTGTTAAGGAAGAATGTGCCGAACACCAAAGGCAACGTATGCTTCGGATGCATGGTTTCATTCACAGCTTGGAAAGAAAAGCTGTACGCAAAGCTCTGCGAGATGTATTTGCAAAGCTGCGTGAGAATAGCAATGACCAGGGGGATCATAGCACCCTGCGCCATAGTGGCGGCCAGTTCGTTGATCTGATCGCCACGAAGGAAGACAAAGGCCAGCACAACGATGATGACCAAGCCGCCCATAAGATTTCGAATATTGAACTTCACTGCTGGGAGGACCTTTTTTCTGTGTGTCAGTAGGAAGATAGTTTTTGAGTATATCAGACACCAAACCTGATACCCCAACCGTCATAAAACGAACGGGCAGGGCAGCTCAAATGCGCTTACCGCAAACAAAAGAAACGCCCCGAGGGGCGTTTCTTGCTTACGCTTTGCTTACCAGAACGAAGCGGCGTCTTAATGACGGAAGTGACGGTGACCGGTGAAAACCATGGCAATGCCGTGCTCGTCGCACGCTTCAATAACCTCTTCGTCGCGGATGGAGCCGCCAGGCTGGATAATGGCCTTCACGCCATAGCCCGCCAACGTATCAACATTATCACGGAAGGGGAAGAAGGCATCGGATGCGCATACCAGGCCTTCTGCGGGAACGCCCATGCGTTCGCAAGCCTCGTGTGCACGTTCGCAAGCGAGCTTCGCAGAGTCAACGCGGTTGGGCTGACCGGGGCCCATGCCGATGCCAGCATGATCCTTCGAAACCAGAATCGCGTTAGACTTGACGCCCTTGCAAACCTTCCAGGCAAACAGCATCTCGTGCAATTCGTCTTCGGTGGGCTTCTTCTTGGTAGGCACCGTGAACTCTGCGGGATCCTCGTCAACACGGTCTACCTGCTGAGCGAGCATGCCGCCATCTACGGAGCGGAACTCGATTGCCGCAGGAGCATCTACCCCACCGGTCTTCAGAACGCGCAGGTTCTTTTTCTGCTGAAGAAGCTCAAGAGCAGCTGGCTCATACGAAGGAGCAATAAGGACCTCTACGAACTGCTTGTTCTCGTTGATATGCTCAACCAATTCAAGAGTAACCTCGGCATTAACAGCGATGATGCCGCCAAAAGCGCTCTTCGGGTCGCAAGCGAATGCCTTATCGTAAGCCGTGGCAACATCAGTAGCAGTTGCGGAACCGCAGGGATTCTGGTGCTTCAAGATCACAACGGCGGGCTCATCGAACTCGCGAGCAAGCGTCCAGCAAGCGTCGGTGTCAAGGATGTTGTTGTAAGAGAGCTCCTTGCCATTGAGCTGCTTGGCGTTAACCAAAGAATGCGGCGTAGCAAACTCGGATACACGATAGAATGCGGCGCTCTGGTGCGGGTTCTCACCATAACGAAGACCCTGCTGCTTAACAAGCTCAACAGAAAGAGCCTCGGGGAACAGCTCGTTTGCCTCACCCAACTGGTTACCGAGCCATGCAGCGATGGCGCCGTCGTAAGCATTGGTGGTCTGGAACACACGAAGAGCGAGCTGGGTACGCGTTGCAAGCGTAGTTGCGCCGTCGTTTGCGCGCATCTCAGCAAGAATGCTTCCGTAACTTGCAGGATCGGTAACAACGGCAACGCTTGCAAAATTCTTAGCAGCAGAGCGCAGCATCGAGGGACCACCGATATCGATGTTTTCGATGCAGGTACCGAAATCGGCACCGGACTCCACCGTTTTCTCAAATGCGTAGAGGTTCACAACAACCATGTCGATCATCTCGATGCCATGCTCGGCAGCCTGAGCCATATGCTCGGGGTTGTCGCGCTTTGCAAGAAGACCACCATGGACCGCCGGATGAAGCGTCTTCACGCGACCATCCATCATTTCAGGGAACTGTGTTACCTCATCGATGGGGGTAACGGGAATACCTGCTTCTGCAATGACGCGAGCCGTGCCACCCGTAGAGATGATCTGAGCACCGAACTCTTCGGACAGAGCACGAGCGAATTCCACCACACCCGTCTTGTCCGTTACCGACATAAGAACACGCTTTACCTTAGGATCTGCCACCTGGTACCGCCTTTCCGAATTGCCTGGTTACTGATATTCGTTACGTTCAGCATAGCAGCGCCAGCCAAACGCAAACCTTCGAAAGTGAAAATGCCTGCCCAGCGGGCGGCGCAGTTAGTTAGTTTGAAATATTAACCTTGCGCGTTTCAGGGCAAACACTTACCCGTCCTTCGGCAAGGAGCTGGATCACATGAGGGTACAGCTCATGCTCGGCCGAATGGATACGCTGCTCAAGGGCCTCGATGGGTTCACCTTCGAGAACCTCAACTGGCTGCTGAGCGATAATAGGCCCCTTATCGTAATCGGCGTTAGCGAAGTGCACGGTGACACCGGTTACCTTCACGCCGAAATTGTACGCATCCTCAATAGCATGTGCGCCTTTGAAGGAAGGAAGAAGCGCAGGGTGCAGATTCACCACCCTATCAGGAAACGCATCAAGGATTTCCGCAGTGACCATACGCATGTAGCCCGCCATAACTACGTATTCGGCACCGGCATCTTTCAATGCATCAGCGATACGCTGGTTGGCCGCCGAAGTGTCGGCATAGGCCTCACGGTTCATCACAAGGACAGGAATGCCTGCCTTTTTGGCGCGCTCGATACCATAGGCATCAGGGCGCGAAGAAACAACCAAGCTGATTTTCGCGCTGAGCGTGCCTTCATCGATATGGTCAATAAGCGATTGGAGGTTAGAGCCGCTACCGCTGATCAAAACGCCGATGTTCAACGGTTCTTGCACTTGAGCAGTCATGCCCTTCCTTTCATTGCTAAGCAAGGCGCCGGAAAGACGCCTGCAACTGTTGCCGCTGCCGATAAGCAAGCCAATCGACACCAAGAGCCGAAGCGAAAGCTTTCGACGAGCATCGACCGGCATCAACATAAAGCGCGATTGGCCGCTTGAGCCAATCGCGCGTAATAATTAGCTACTCTTCAGCAGACGGATTGTCGGCAAAGAGTTTTTCCTGGTCAACATAGGCAACCTCACCCGAGCCAGGAACGATGCGACCAACAACGGTAGGCGTTTCACCCTCGGCTTCCAAGATGTCCATAACCTGATCAACCTTGGAAGGATCAACAACGAGAACCATACCCAGGCCCATATTGAAGGTCTTCAGGGCTTCATGCTCATCAAGATGAGCTGCGCGGCACACAAACGGAATAACCGGCGGCATGCTCCAGGTTCCCACATGAAGCTCCGCATCCATGTTCTCGGGAAGTGCACGATTCAAGTTCTCGGTAATGCCACCACCCGTAATATGAGCCAAGGAGCGAACAGCGCCAGGAAGCTGGCGCAGAACGGAGCGGACGGGCTTCACGTAGATGCGAGTCGGCTCGAGCAATGCATCGAGCACACTCTGGCCGCCCAAAGACTCCTGAGGCATACGCAGCTCGTAGAGCGTCTTGCCGTCGGTAACCACCTTGCGAACCAAAGAATAGCCGTTAGAGTGGATGCCGGAGGAAGCGAGGCCGATAAGCACGTCGCCTTCCTGGACCTTAGCGGGGTCGAGCATTTCGGGACGGTCTACCACACCCACGCAGAAACCGGAAAGGTCATACTCGTTAGGATCCATTACGCCAGGATGCTCGGCCATTTCGCCGCCGATAAGAGCAGCGCCCGACATCTGGCAGCCATCAGCAATGCCGGAAACGATTTCGGCAACGGCTTCGCTCTTGAGCTTTCCAATGGCAATGTAATCGAGGAAGAACAGAGGCTCGGCGCCTGTTGCAAGGATATCGTTCACGCACATGGCAACCAGGTCGATGCCCACGGTGTCATGCTTACCAGCAAGCTTCGCCAGCTGAATCTTGGTGCCAACGCCATCGGTACCGGAAACCAAAATCGGATCGGCCATGTTCTTAGCCACGTTGATGGAGAACAAGCCACCGAAACCGCCGATATCGCCGCGAACCTCATCGCGATACGTGCGATGGACAGCATCCTTAATGGCATCTACTGCACGAGCACCTTCTGCTGTATCCACCCCAGCTTCGGCATAGGTGGTAGAACCTTGAGCCGTCCAACTAGGCCACTTGGTTTCATCATTATCCATCGCGTTGACCTTAATGCGATCAGTCATAGCATCTCCTGGAACTCAAATCCCCTGTTAGGGGGCTTACAAACAACGTATTGCCATAATTCGAGGCACTATGGCACGCCTTCGGGCTGGCCGCTAATCGAGCACTGCCTTCCCTTCGGGAAGGAAGCTCTTGGCCTTCATGGTATCAGGAATATCCACGGGGTATTCACCGGTAAAGCAAGCGTCGCAGAAACCGGGATGTTCGCACTGAATTGCCTCATGAAGACCCTCGACCGAGATGAACGCAAGCGAATCGCACCCGATGAAATCGCACATTTCCTGATTGGTCATGTTTGCCGCGATAAGCTGATCCTGCGTGTCGGTATCAATGCCGTAGAAGCAAGGCCAACGGGTTTCAGGCGAAACAATGCGAAGATGAACTTCCTTAGCACCTGCGCTTCGCAGCATGTCAACCAGCTTCTTGGAAGTGTTGCCGCGAACGATGGAGTCGTCGATAACCACCAAGCGCTGCCCCGAGATTACAGAAGGAAGCGGATTCAGCTTCAAACGAATGCCAAGCTGACGCATCTCGTCGGTAGGCTGAATGAAGGTACGGCCAACATAGCGGTTTTTGACAATGCCGTTGCAATAAGGGATGCCGCTCTCCAAAGCGTAGCCCATAGCGGAAGGCAAGCCGGAATCGGGAACGCCCACAACAAGGTCGGCATCGATCGGAGCCTCACGTGCAAGGATGCGGCCCATCTGACGGCGGGCAACGTATACGCTCTGACCGTCCATCACGGAGTCGGGGCGAGCGAAATACACATATTCGAAAATGCAGCTGGCACGCTTCTTGGGCTCAACGCCCATCTCGGAGATCATGCCGTCTTTACCGAAGCGGATAATCTCGCCAGGGGCAACTTCGCGCATGAGCTCCGCGCCCACGATATCGAGACCGCAAGTTTCAGAAGAAACAACCCATCCGCGATTGTTGGGCAACTTGCCTACAACCAGAGGGCGAATGCCGTTCGGATCGCGGAAAGCGTAAAGATGGTCGGGGCTTGCCAGCAACATGGCATAAGCGCCCTTGATCATCTTCATGGCCATGCGAATACCCGCACGGAGCGAATTCGTGGTCTTGGTTACCTCACCGATGATCTTCGCGGCAGCTTCCGAGTCGGTGCCTGCGCGCAGATGAACACCGTAATCGATGATTTTCGCCTTCAAATAGTTGGTGTTCACCAACGTTCCGTTATGAGCAAGTGCAATAAGCACTTCATCGATTGCCGAGATATGAGGCTGCGCCGCTTCCCACGAATCGACACCGCCGCTCGTGGAATAGCGAACATGACCAATGGCCAAATCGCCCTTCAATGCAGAAAGGTCGCCTTCGGTAAATGCTTGGGTCACCAGGCCCAAATCTTTGGAAGCCATAATGGTGGCACCGTCGCCTACGGCAATACCAGCAGATTCCTGGCCACGGTGCTGCAACGCCTGCAGACCAAAGCAGGTCATGCGCGCTACATCTTCACCAGGTGCGTAAATGCCAAAAACACCGCACTCTTCTTCCATTCTGTCGGGGCGCTCTCCGGGAAACACCGACATGCTCATCTATGCAGCCTCCTCATATTTGCGATCCATGACCGCGTCCTGACTTGACGAAAGACCGGTTGTCCCCGAGGCGCTCGAGCTCAGGTAAGGGTCGTTCGCAGCCGTGGTTTCCACCACAGCGGCAAACAGCACCGCACGGCCGTCGTTTTGCGAATATTCGCAGGTAGAAAACAGCACTGACTGCTTGATATCAGCAGCGGTCAGCGTGTCCCCCTTCTGGCTTACCACGCTACGGTTAAGCTTGTCCTGCACATATGCTTGATAACTTGCATCGTTGGCAAACGACGTCTGAACGATAGCGTCGCTGCCCGTTGTCTTTACCAAAGCAAATGTTTTAAGGCGATAATTGCCCTGTGGGGTTAGCACGTAGATATCGCGATGCGAATCGAAGGTACCCTGATCCTCAAAGTCGGCCAACGAGGCGAACATCGAACCATCGTTCATGTGGTGGCCGTATAGTGCATTGTTCCGATCAGATAAATCGCTGGTATTGGAAGCATCCAGGAAAATAGTGCCCGCCGAGGCAAGCCACCCAGTAGATCCGTCAAAAGCCTTATGCAGGTACTCCTGATTATCGGACCCCTGAACCACGGGATAATTGATAGGCGTACCAGGTACGTATACCCACGCTACAATATCGGGATTGATGGCACGCAAACCGTCCCAATCAACTTTCAGGTCGGAAAGAGCAAGATTGGAATTGTCATCCACCTCTGCATATTCTTCCAAGCCGCTGTAAGCGTTTTGCTGTGCCCAGTATTGATAGCCGATAGCGCCCAAAGCCGCTAAAGCACCCACGAACACTACGATGGAAACAATGAACACCACGCGCCATACGCCGCCCTTTTTGCTTTGACTTGCGCGCGCAGCTGAACCATAGGAATCGCGGCTGTACTGGGAAATGTCCTGACTGGACTTAGCTTGCTGGGAACGATACGTAGCAGGCAGGGTGCTCTGAGAGCGTTGCGGAGCAGCATGGGACCCCTGCGATGGACCGCGTCTGTTTGCGCCTTTTGGCATGAACCACCTTCACACATTTGGTTCTGAAACGAACTGCCATCGCAGCATGTAACGCAACGATGCAACTAAACCATAGTAACAAAAAGAAATCCCTCATACGAAGATTCGTAAGAGGGATTTCAAACGTTCTGCCAACAGGCGGAAAAAGCAAGTGAGCGGGTTTCGGCTCAACTAGCAGAAGCAACCCGCAACGCACCGCGCCCACCCGCTTCGTCAAATGTTCAAGCAAGGCTGGGACGCTCCCATGCCAAGGCGGCACCATAGCAGCAATCGCAGATCGGTACCGAGGCTAGAACAGCCCCAACCGCCTTTCGATGGCTTCGTTGATAATACGCAGCGCCTTTACGCGAGCATAGTACTTATCGTCGCTTTCCAGGATTATCCAGGGCGCATTGTGAGTAGAGGTTAAGCGGAACATATCATCTACTGCCGCACGATACTGGGGATATTTGTCGCGGTTACGCCAATCCTCTGCAGTAATCTTCCAGCTTTTCGCGGGGTTGTTTTCACGCGCCTCAAAACGCTGAAGCTGCGTTTCGGGAGAAATGTCTACCCAAAACTTAAGTAGAATGGCGCCCCAATCAACCATGTCGCGCTCAAACTCGTTGATTTCCTCGTATGCACGACTCCACTGGTCGGTGCTGGCAAAACCCTCCACGCGCTCAACGAGCACACGGCCGTACCAGCTGCGATCGTAAATGCCTACATGTCCCGCCTTCGGCAAGCGCGTCCAATAACGCCACAGGTGAGGGTGCAGCAGTTCAGGTTTCGTAGGTGCCGGACTGGGGAAAATGGTGTAGGAACGCGCATCCAACGCCTGCGCCACACGCTTGATGCTGCCACCTTTTCCAGCTGCGTCCCAGCCTTCGTACATGATCATCATGGGTACGCGCCTAATGTACATTTCCAGTTCGATCCGACGAAGACGCTCTTGTTCGGCTTTCAGCTGGAGCTTGTATTCGTCGTGGGTAAGAGCAAGCGAATGGTCAACCTCATCTAGCGAAGGTATATGCGCGCTGGGAATAAAGCGCGTCATCGTGGGCGCATGAGCGCTCATCGCTGCAGCCTCATGCTCTGCCTGTAGGCGCAGAAGCTGGTTTTCCTCGTCGGTACGCTCGCGTTCATCCCCTGAGACAGAGCCGGCAACGGCAGCGGCGGAGTTTTCCTTCGCCTTCGCTTCTGCTTTCAGGGCAGCGCCGTTCTTTGGCCTGGAAAGTTCGCGCTCCAAAGCGGTTACCAGCGTCTGGGCAACGCTCAGGTTTACCCGACGATGGTCGGAGGCATCAAGCAAGATCCAAGGAGCCGCCTTGAAGTTGGAGCGCTTCAACATCTCGTCGTAAACGCGGTAAGACTGGCTATAGTGTTCGAGCTGCTCAAGGTCACTCTGCGTCACACGCCACTTGGTGGCGGGATCGCTATACAAACCCACCAGGCGCTCGCGCTGGGTCTGCTCGGAAATGTGCAGGAAGAACTTGATCACCAGATAGCCATCGTTGCGCAGCTGCGTTTCGAAATCCTCAATCGAAGGAAGCATGCGCGCCGTATGGGCCTCAACTGCAGCGCGTTCTTTCTTGGAAAGCTTCCCCTTCTTCGGGAGCATATTGATCACATGCTGAGCCGCCACCGAATACCAGCCGCGGTCGTAAAACGTCATGCTCCCACGCTGACCGAGCGCTTTCCAAAACTGCTGCATAACAGGGAAATAGCCAGTGGAGCCGAACTCTTCGCTCAAAACGTTTTCGGCTTCTTCGCCTTCGAAATCCTCCGTAACGTATACCGAAGTGTCGCGCGCATCCAAGTGATACAGCAAATCTGAGATTCGACTGCCCTTCCCAGCGCCCTTCCATCCCTCGAACAGCACCACCACGCCAAGCTCCTGGCGCTTCGCTTCCTGCTGAAGCACAACCAACTTATTGATCAGCTCTTTAAAGCGGACTTTATATTCTTTTTTGGATACCTTCTGAGAACCCAAACGAACGGTATCAAGCATCGCTTAACTCCCCTCTGTTCCATGCCGCGCCAGCCCCCCCACTGCGCCTCAATCTGTTTGCAAGATATGCAACGCGCCTGGCAAATGACAGAAATATGTTAAATAACACGTTATACGCGATGCTACCCCACTTCCCGATGCGCGAATATAGTTAAATCAAATGATGTGTTCGAAAGCGCCAGATTTAACAACAAGGAGCTATGAAATGTCCCGCTACGGCATTATCGATTTAGGTTCAAACACCATCCGACTCTGCATCTACGAGGTGTCCTGCGCCGCGCACGAGCCCCTGAGGAAGAAGGATATCGACACCCTGCTGAACTACAAGGTGATGGCAGGCCTCGCCTCGCACGTCGAAGAGGGCGCTATGACCGAGGAAGGCGTAAAGCGCGCCATTAAAACCATCAACGCGCACCTGCGCCGCGCTTCGCACTTCAATTGCGATCGCATTGACATTTTCGCAACTGCCGTACTGCGAAACTGCTCCAATTCGCACAAGGCAACAGCCGCAATCGAAGAGGGCATCGGGCAACGCATCTGCATTCTCTCCAACGAAGAGGAGGCACATCTTGGTTATTTGGGCGCAAAACTCGACCAGGACCTTGAAGAGGGCACCATGGTCGATATCGGCGGCGGTTCTACCGAGCTCACCAGCATCAAAGGCGGCTTCGACCTTGCGAAAACCAGCATCCCACAAGGTTCTCTTTCGTCATTCGCAAACTATGTAGCTGGGCTGATGCCCACTCAGAAGGAAGTCAACGCCATAGCGCAGGCTTTCCGCGAACTTGCAAAAAAGGAAGAAACCGACGTATACCACTGTACCCAGCTTTACGGCATCGGCGGCTCCATCCGATCTGCCGCAAAGCTCTATGGCGATCTGTGCAACAACGGCAACCGCTTCAATTACTTGCTGCCCGAACACATCGATGCCATCCTGAACCGCTACGCAGAAGACACCAACGCCTTTGCCCATGAGGCTTTGCGCACCCTCCCCGACCGCATCCATACGCTCATTCCCGGCTGCGTCATCATCCGCGAAGCCTTCAAGCTGTGCGATGGCGAGCGTCTAGACATCTGCAAGTACGGTGTGCGCGAGGGGTATTTGGCTGAACGCGTTCTAGTAAAACCCGTCAGTTTCGCCTAAAAGTACCATCATCACGGAGGAATGTCACAAGATATTGCGATTCGTTGCGCGATAAAAGGGCATCTTACCTGCGAAAAACCGCTATTAACGATTACAATAATTCCTAGATAATACTGGCGCATGCGCCATTAATCTGGGGAAAAGAATAGAGGGGAAATCATGGAAGCGAAACAGAATTCCAGTGTTGGTGTATCCGCCACCACGCAAACGCATCCCAAGCATAAGAACCATCACGTTCTGCCCTATATGCAAAACCGTGAGCTTTCTTGGCTCGAATTCAACAAGCGTGTACTCGATCAAGGCGAAGACCATAACGTTCCCTTGCTCGAACGCCTCACCTTCGTGTCCATCTTCTGCAGCAACTTGCAGGAGTTCTTCATGGTACGCGTTGGCAGCCTTACCGATCTTTCTTTGGTGAACAAAGACCTGCGCGACAATAAAACGCAGATGACGCCCAACGAACAGCTCCAGGCAATCTATGAGCGCTGCCATGAGCTGTACCCGGAGGAAGAACGCATCTACAACAAGATCATGGGTCAATTGGCCGAATGCGGCATCCGCCAGCTTCAGCCCGAAGACCTTTCGCCCGAACAGGCGGAGTATCTTCGCAAGCACCTGAAAGAACGCGTTGTTCCATACCTTTCGCCGCAGATCATCAATTCGCGCCACCCCTTCCCTCACCTGGAAAACGGTGCACTGTACGTTCTTGCGCGTCTGGTAAGCGACGAAGAGGGTGGCACAAAATCCAAAACAACTGAGAGCAAGGGCAAAAAGAAGGGCAAGAACATTGGCGCCGACGATGCTACGTTCGGCCTTATTCCGCTGCCCCATCAGGCAAAGCGCGTAATCAAGCTGCCTGGTGAAGGTACTCAGTACATCCTTCTGGAACACGCTATCAAAACCATCGTTGATGAAGTGTTCTCTATGTACACCACCAAGCGCGCAAGCGTTATCTGCGTAACACGCAACGCCGACATCGACCCGAACGACGGCACCGAAGAAGATCTTGATTACGACTACCGCGAGCATATGAAGCGCATGCTGAAGAAGCGCGCGCGTCTGGCTCCCGTTCGCCTGGAAACCGATACGCCCCTTTCCTCCGCTACGGAAAAGTTTCTTCTGAAGCGCCTAGACCTGAAGCCTTGTCAGAGCTACGTTACCAGCGTTCCACTCGACATGGGCTACGCCTGGGGCCTTTCTGGAATGATCGATTCCGAGCTAGCGCGTGACATCACCAACGAACCGTTCACGCCGCAATGGCCGGCATGCTTTGACAAGAAGCGACCCATCATGGAACAGGTTGCCGAACGTGACGCTCTGCTTATGTATCCCTACGAAAGCATGGATCCGTTCATCAGCCTGCTCCGCGAAGCAGCAAACGATCCTTCGGTATTCTCGATCAAAATCACGCTATACCGCCTTGCCAGCCAGTCCCACCTGGCAGAAGCCTTGGTAACCGCAGCAGAAAACGGCAAGGAAGTTACTGCGCTGTTCGAGCTGCGCGCCCGCTTCGACGAGTCCAACAACATCGAGTGGTCGCAGCGCTTTGAGCAGGCTGGAGCCAACGTTATCTACGGCTTCCACGACTTCAAGGTTCACTCGAAGATCTGCACCATCGCACGCCATACCGAAAACGGCATCCAGTACATTACCCAGCTGGGCACGGGCAACTACAACGAGAAAACCTCGAGGCTCTACACCGACTTCAGCTTCATCACCACCGACGAAGGAATCGGCAAGGATGCCGCAAAGTTCTTCCGCAACATGAGCTTGGAAAACGCTTCCGATGAATATCAGAAGCTTTCGGTTGCTCCGTTGCAAATCAAGCCGATGATTCTCCATAAGATCGATGAGCAGATCGCGCTTGCTAAAAGCGGCAAGCCCAACGGCCTGTCGTTCAAGACCAATTCCATCACCGACAAGGACATCATCGACAAGATTGCCGAAGCCTCCCAGGCTGGCGTTAAAACCACGTTGTTCGTACGCGGCATTTCGTGTTTGGTTCCTGGTGTTGAGGGCTATACCGAAAACGTTGAAGTTGTTTCCATCGTTGGTCGTTTGCTGGAGCATAGCCGCATCTACGGATTCGGTCCGCGCGATAATCGCGAGCTCTACCTTTCCAGCGCCGACCTTATGACGCGCAACATGGAAAAGCGCGTAGAAATCGCTTGGCCCATCTATGACCCTGAACTGAAGGAACGCGTTAACGAGTATCTGGACATCTCGCTTTCCGACACCGCCAAACTGCGCATGCTGAAAAGCGATTTGGAGTACACCCCGCTCGAATTCTTCTGCAGCGAAAATGCCGACGGAAGCACCGAATCGTTCGATTCTCAGACTTACCTTATTCAAAAGGCACGCGATGATTATCGCCATGCCACCGAACAGCGCGAAGAAGAAGAGGCACGCCGAGCTGAGCTCGCTCGAATCGAGCGCATGAAAGCAGCCGAAGAAGAGGAGCGCAAAGCTCGCGAGGAAGCCAAAGCAAAGGAAGCTGCCGAAGAAGCATGCAGAAAAGCCGCAGCGGAAGCTGCAGAGCTGAAAGCGAAGGCTGAAGCGGAGGCAAAGGCGAAGGCTGAAGCGGAAGCTGAACTTGCTGCCCTGAAAAAGGCACAGCAAAAAGCTGAGGCTCAGCGAATAGCTGCTGAAAAGGCTGCGGAACAAGCCAAGATCAACATCCCTCGTGGCCTCGAGGAAATTGAGCCCGGAGTTGCAGGGCCTGCTACCAACACCGCCGAGGTAAATGCGCAAAAGGTCGACGCTACGCCCATCGAGCTTTCCCCTTCCTTGGAAAAGAAGGTCGAAGAAGCGGCCGACAAAGTTGCTATTCAACTGGTGCCGAAGAAGCCCAGCCTGTGGCAGCGCATCAAATTCCTATTCACCGGCAGGCTCGACTAGCAGCAAAACCGAAAGACAGGCATAGAAAGATAAACCCCTTTCAATTTGTCCGCTAAGATGCAAAGCCCCCTGATTCGCAATGAATCAGGGGGCTTTGTTGTTGGTGCATGCTAGCTATGTTCAATAGCCTCAAGTAACTACGACAACCTCGCGGCCACGAACGGACATACGCGCTTCCAGAGGGGGCGTTCGCTTCCGCTCTATAAAGGGATGGGCGGTGCTATTGGCTGTTGCGCCTTCCGCGATGGTTTTTCGCTCCCTGGGAGCGCTTACGTTTTCCAGGCTTAGGCGTTTGACGAACACCGGAAGAACGCACGCCAGGCCTGAACGCTGCTGGCACTTCTTCAGCGCTTCGCTCAGAATTGCGTCGCTTGCCATTGCTGCCATTAGAACGCTTTCGGTCGGAAGAGCGAACGGCATTCTTGCGTGAAGGCTTTGCTTGCTGTTTTTTGCCTTGGCTACGGCCAGCGCCTTGGTTGCGCTTGCCATTGCGGCCACGGCCAGCAGAAGAAGAACGATTCGAATGCCCTTCATTGCCCTCGGAAGCTTCCTCGGACCGATCCCGGCTTCCTTCGTTCCCTGCCTGAACCTGCCTAGACGCAGCTTTCTTTTCGCGGGCTTTACGACGCTTCTTCTTGGCTTTTTTGCCAGGAACCTTCGAAGCAGGGACACGATCGGGATCGATGAACACAGGGTTTTCGCCCAGTTCAAGACCTTCAGTGTCGAAAAGATCTACCGTTTTGCCCATCAACGCCTCAATATCGTTGAACTCATCGAAATCCTGCTCGGTAACGAACGTGAGCGACCAGCCAACATCGCCACCGCGCCCCGTACGGCCAATGCGGTGGATATAGTCAACAGGATCTTCAGGTACGTCGAAGTTAACCACGTAGTTAACATCGGCGATATCGATTCCGCGAGCCAGCACATCGGTTGCAACCAGAACATCCACTTCGCCAGCGCTGAACGAACGAAGAGCGCGCTCACGTTGGTTCTGCGTGCGATCACCATGGATAACCGCGCATGTGATGTTAGCCTTCACCAAACGACGGCGGCAGGCATCGGCGCGATGCTTGGTTCGAGTGAAAACAATAACGCGCTCGGAACCTGCCTTTTTCAACACTTGAGCCAATAGCGCATTCTTTGCTTCCAAGGAAACAGGAAGCGCATACTGCTCTACGGTATCTGCCGTAGAAGTTACTGGCGCAACCTCGATGCGTGCAGGGGATTTCACCAAATCGGTGATGGATCCAACCTTGCTCTCGTCGAGAGTTGCGGAGAACAGCAACGTTTGGCGCTGTTCGGGAGTTGCAGCCACAATGGTGCGAATGGCAGGCAAAAAGCCCATATCCAGCATGCGGTCTGCCTCATCGAGAACGAGAACCTGAACCTGATCGAGCGAACAAGCGCCCTGCTCCATCAAATCGATCAAGCGACCAGGGGTGGCAATAAGGATATCGCAGCCTTGCTTCAGGGCATTGCGCTGAGGACCGTAACCCAAGCCGCCCACAACCGTGACCGACGAATGACCAGTATGCTTAGCAACGGTGCGACACACCGATTCTATCTGCTGAGCAAGCTCGCGGGTGGGTGTAACCACCAGAAGGTACGGACCACACCCCAGGCTGCGACCGCGAACACGGCGCTTTTCGCCATGCGCCAGATTGTTCATGGTTGGCAAAAGGAATGCTGCTGTTTTGCCGGTACCCGTTTGAGCGGCGGCAAGCACGTCGCGACCTTCGAGTACTTGGGGTATTGCCCCCGCCTGAACGGGAGTTGGAGCGGTGTAGCCCAATTCTTCTACCGCGCTCATAATTTCTTGGTTAAGCCCAAGGGAATCAAAGCTCGTGGAATCTGCTTCCTGAGCCATATCTTGCTTTTCCTGCGTTGCATTTGCAGTCATAAATCACATTTCCATTCTTCAGCGCCGCATATGCAGAAAAGCATCGAGCGCCATACACAAAAAATCCCCGCCGTGGGCGAGGCTTAACAATCCTATTAAGGATACCTTACGTTGCTTGGATCCCAAGATAAGACGGGCGGGAGTTTTCATTCTCCCGCCCGTCTACACATATATGCAGATAATCAGCATTACGGAAGCAGCAACTGAGCAATCTGGACGGCGTTAAGTGCCGCACCCTTGCGAATCTGGTCGGCAACGTTCCAGAATGCCAAACCGTTTTCAACGGAAGGATCCTTGCGCAAGCGGCCAACAAACGCACCGTTGGTGCCTGCAAGCAGGCCAGGCATGGGATACAAGCTGTTAGCAGGATCGTCCATTACGGTAATGCCCGGAGCAGCCTCGAGTGCAGCGCGAGCCTCTTCCACCGTTACCGGACCCTCGAATTCAACGTTGATGGATTCACCATGGCAACGAAGAACGGGGACACGGACACAGGTTGCAGCAACCTGAATATCGTCATCACCCATGATCTTCTTGGTTTCGACAACCATCTTCCACTCTTCCTTAGTGGAATCGTCTTCCAAGAACTTGTCGATGTGGGGAATGCAGTTGAAGGCAATCTGATGGGCGAAAGCATCAACAGTAAGCTCTTCGCCGTTCAGGAACTGCTGAGTCTGTGCGTACAGTTCTTGCATCGCCTTGGCACCTGCGCCCGATGCAGCCTGATAGGTAGAAACAACCACGCGCTTAATGGGAGAAATATCATAGAGCGGCTTCAAAGCTGCAACCATCTGGATGGTAGAACAGTTGGGGTTGGCGATAACGCCGTTATGCCAAGCAACATCCTGGGGGTTAACCTCGGGAACAACCAGTGGCACATCTTCGTCCATGCGGAAAGCACTGGAATTGTCGATCATAACGGCACCGGCATCTACAACAGCTTGACGCATTTCCTTAGAAACGCCCGCACCAGCGCTGAACAGTGCAATGTCTACGCCCTGGAAGGATTCGGGAGTCATCTCCTGAACAGTGAGTTCACCTGCAGGAACCTGACCGCAGCCCTTAAAAGGAAGCTTCTTACCCGCAGAACGCTTTGAGGCAAGTGCACGAATCTCACTTGCGGGGAAATCGAGATCGTGAAGAACCTCGAGGAATTCGTTGCCGACAGCGCCCGTGGCGCCAGCTACAGCAACAACCGGATTTGCGGGAATTTCCTTCGTCCAAGTCATTGAAGCTCCTTTGCATCGTGTACTTGAGGAACCATGATACTACTCACCAATAGTTGCACTGCATAAACTTAACATTTGGCGCAAAATGCTGCCTTGAACGGGTTGTAGGGAGAAAAGACACAACTCGCTTCACGAATGGCGAACGGCAGACACGGACGCAGCCTGCCTCCTGCAAACCGGGCTTCCATGTTCCCTTCGGCAAATAAACCGCTGATAATAAGCTTATTGCGAATTTATACATTACAATGTATTTGTTCAAAAACCGTTATCCCTAAGCGAGAGGATCTAAAATGTTCTGCCCTCAATGCGGTAAAGAAAACGTTGACGGAGCACAATTCTGCGTTCAGTGCGGCAATGCCTTGAACCAAGCTGATGCAACCCCTGCCGCTCAGCCCCAGCAGCAAACGGCAAGCGCTCCCGTACCGCCGCCTGCACCTAGCCAGCAGCCTCAGCAGCCCGCATACCAGCAGCCCGCTGTACCTGTTCAGCCTCAGCCCGTTCCCGTTCAGGCAACTACCTACCCCATGACCAAACAGGACGAAACCCTCCGTTTGATCAACTTCATTCTGTGTATCCTGAGCTGTATCGCCATTTGCTGGGCAGTTATTCCGCTGGCATGGGCAATTCCTATGACTGTACACAGCTGGGGCATTTACAAGGGCACCAAGCCCAACACCACCGCCTTTGGTGTATGCACCCTGATCTTCGTTAACATCATTGGCGGTATCCTGCTTCTTGTCTCCAACAAGGACGACAAGTAAGCAAGCATTTAGCTGCAAACTAAAGCCCCATCCAAACGGATGGGGCTTTTTTCTTTAGTGTGAGTATAGGAGCAGGTCCCTATACTCACACTAAAGAAAAAAGCCTCGCTTGCGGCAAAATGCGCAAGCGAGGCTTTGCCTCTGTGCCCAATAGCTAGATGGGAAAATGGGGCCCGTCCCTATATCCCAGTTACCGGCCCTTTGCCATCTTTGCGGCAATTTCCTCGGGGGAAAGCTGGGTTTCCTCGAAGATAGTGTCGGAATCCAGGCCGAATGCAGTGTGCAGGCAGCGAACCGCTGCATCTACCTGGTTGCCTTCAACCACAATGGAAATACGGATGGGGCTGGTAGAAATCATCAAAATGTTAATGTGATTTTCAGCCAGCGCACCGAACGCCTTAGCAGCAACACCAGGAGCGGACTTCATGCCCGTGCCCACCAAGGAAACCTTGGCGATGTTTTCGTCCATCAAAGCGGTGGCACCGAACTTCTTAACCAAGGTATCAACGGCTTCCAGTGCCTGCTCTTTCTGAGAACCAGGGAAGGTGAAGGAAATGTTCGCCTTGCCATCGTTTGTGGTGTTCTGGATGATCATGTCAACCGAAACATTGTTGCCCGCAAGGATAGAGAACAGCTGAGCTGCCATACCAACTTCATCGGGAAGGCCACGAAGCGTGATCTTCATTTCGGACGTATCGTGTGCAATGCCGGAAATTACTGCCTGTTCCATGGAAGGAACAACCTCCTCGATAAGCGTTCCCTCTGCATCAGAGAAAGCAGAGCGGGAATGGATTACAACATGGTATTTACGAGCGAATTCAACTGCGCGCGACTGCAGAACGCCAGCACCGCCGCTGGAAAGCTCAAGCATATCGTCGTACGAGATACGGTTGAGCTTCTTAGCGCGTGGGCATACACGCGGGTCGGCCGTGTAAATGCCTTCTACGTCGGAATAGATCTCGCACACATCGGCACCAATGCCACACGCAAGGGCAACTGCCGTGGTGTCAGAACCGCCACGACCAAGCGTGGTGATGTCGCCATCGGTGGAAATGCCCTGGAAGCCGGCAACGACCACGATTGCGCCCGTATCAAGAGCACCGCGGATTCGATCAGCATTAATGTCTTCGATTTTTGCACTTGAGAAAACATCGTCGGTAGTAATGCCAGCCTGCCATCCGGTAAAGCTGATTGAGTTGTAGCCCAGTGCCTGAATAGCCATGGCCAAAAGCGACATGCTTACCTGCTCACCTGTGGAGAGCAACATATCCATTTCGCGTTTGGAGGGATGATCGTTCAATGCAGCAGCAAGACCAACCAGTTCGTCGGTGGTTTTGCCCATTGCAGAAACTACGGCAACAACGTCGTTGCCTTCCTGCTTCATGGCAATAAGACGCTTTGCCACATTTTTGATTCGTTCTGGGGAGGCAACCGAAGTGCCGCCAAACTTTGAAACTATAAGTGCCATCGTCTTCTTTCCTCGTATGGGATAACTCTTACATATTACCAAAAGCACCTAGGCGGAAACCCTGTCACAAAAGATTAGAAGCAAACAGGAAACAAAACGGCACGCATGCCCGGGAAGCGGCGCACGATACCCACCGAAACGTCCAATTCGCTCTGAAGCAAAACGCTCGAAAGCAAGCCGCGAGCAAGCATAACATCCGGGATCAGCAAAGACGCAATAAGGCAATTCGATAAGTTTCAGCTGAACGAACACGGTGTCTGGAAAAGCGAAAAGGCCCTTCGATTCCTCTACGGCTCGAAGGGCCTTACACCAACAGCAAGATGTTTTGAGTTGGGCGCTAGGCGTACTTCACCATGATCATGCCCATCTTGTTGGCTACCGCTTCACACTGGTCGACACAATCTTCCATTGCCTCGAACAGGCGCGTCCACACGGAAACGCGCAAGGGGTTGTCGCATTCCTTAACATACAGCTCGCGAATGATGTTCAGGAACAGCGCATCGGCTTCGTCTTCGATGTCGTTCACGCGCACCAGCAAGGAATTAAGCTTTTCGGACGCCTTCTTGCAGTTGCGGAAGTCGACCATAGCTTCGCTTAGCGCCTCGCACGCACGAACGATGAACTTGGAAAATTTCTTTGCATCTTCATGCATGAAGTGCACATCGAACATATAGAAGTTCTGAATAACCTCTTCGGTCATGTCGATGATCTCGTCGAGGCTTTCCGTCATGGCGATGATGTCTTCGCGGTCGAGCGGTGTCACGAAATCGGGAAGCAGCGCTTCGAATACGCTATGACATACGCCGTCAGCTTCGCGTTCGATAGCATGAGCGCGAGGTAGCTCCTTTTCGAGTTCTGCCGCAGACTCGAAGTCATGCACGATTTCCTTTAGCAGTTTCGCTTCTTTAACGCATAGAGCAGCCTGAGCTTCAAACGCGTCGTAATAATCGAACTTCTTCTTTTTTTTCTTACCGATTCCGGCCATGACCCCTCCAAGGTCCAATGCCGCGGAAAGCCGCAGCAGTCCCGTCCGCTGTATGCTTATGCACTAATAAAGCGCAGCGCAAGTTTAACAGTAGTAGGCAAACACACGCCTCTGTTCATCGCCAATTGTTGTCAAAGAGTTATGACCCGTCAGAACCAGCGTTTCGTCGGGCAGCTGGGAAAGCTTGCGAAGCGATGCGCGCATCTGCTTAACATTGCCGCCCGGGAAATCGGTTCGACCGATTGAGCCGCAGAACAACGTGTCTCCCGCAATAAGAACATTAGCGCCATCGAGATACTTACCCGAATCCGATTCAAGGAAGAGGCAGATTCCGCCCGGCGTATGGCCCGGCGTACCAATAACGCGCCAAACCATATTGCCCAAACGAAGCTTATCGCCGTCCTTCAAGAGATGATCAACCTTGCATGACTTGGTAGGAGGGAACTCCCCTGCTGGCTGGTTCTCGATAACGGGTGCGTCGATTGCCGAAGCGTACACAGGCGCATTCGTCATAGCCTTCAAATCGGCAAGAGCGCTGGTGTGATCGGCATGATGGTGCGTTACCACAATGGCATCGAGCTTTTTGTTGCCCAATGCTTTAACGATGGCAGAAGCGTTGTCGGACGGATCTACCACGAAGGTAGCTGCGTCGTCGGAAATAATGAAAGTGTTGTTTTCAATGGGGCCCAGCACCAGATATTTGATATCAACGGTAGCGCCCGTTACACGGAACGTACGTCCGTCTCTTTTTACTGAAAGCTTCATTGTCAAAACCTTTCTAGAACAATTATTACTTGGAAGAGGCTGTGCCAGGCATCATACGATGGGCATCAAACACGCCATCCACCGCACGAAGCTTCGAAAGGATGCGCTCGATAACCGCCGTATCGGAAACCTGGAACAAGAAACGCATTTCAACCATACCGTCGCGATGCGTATTCGTATTAACGGAAAGAACGTTGGCACCATGCTCGGACAGAACCGAGGCAACGTCCATAAGAAGATTCAAGCGATCAAGCGCTTCGACGAAGATCTGCACATTGAACGAAGTGTCGCCCGAGGGGCCGTCTTCTTCCCAGAACACTTCGATAATGCGCTCCGGATGCTGCTTGAGTGCAGCAGCGTTGGGGCAATCGTCGCGATGGACCGAAACGCCACGACCACGGGTAACAAAGCCCACAATTTTGTCGCCGGGAACAGGGTTGCAGCAACGGGAAAGACGCACCAGAACATCGTCGATGCCACGAACCACCACACCGTTCGAAGAGTGGGTTTCATGCTTCTTCGGACGCTTAACACTTGTAAGCATAGGCGGCATCTTGCCCGTAGACGAAGCCGATGCCCCCATAAGGGGTTTTGAAGCATCTTCGGTGCCATTATCAACCAGCAGCTTCAACATGCGGTTGGCCACATGCATCGGCGCTTCCTTGCCAGTACCGATGTTCACCAGCATGTCGTCGGCATCTTTATAGCCCATGGCTTCAGCAACTTCGCGCATTGCACGCATGCTCTGAGCGCTTGAAATGCCAAAACCGTGCTTGCGCATTTCGCGCATTAGAATGTCGCGGCCTTCCTGCAAATCGTCCGAACGACTGATCTTAGCAAAGAAGGAACGGATTTTCGAACGCGCAGAAGGCGTTTTCACGATGTTCAGCCAATCGCGGGAAGGCGTGGCGCTTTTCTGGGTGAGGATTTCCACGCGGTCGCCCATCTGCAGCTTATAGGAGAGCGGCACGATGGAGCCGTTGACCTTTGCGCCAACGCAGTGGTAACCCACTTCCGTATGGATTGCGAAAGCGAAATCGACCGGGGTTGAACCGAAGCGCAAGCTCATTGCCTTGCCCTTGGGCGTGAAGACGTACACCTCTTTCGGATCGAGGTCGGTCTTGAGCGACTTCAGGAATTCACGCGAATCTTTGGTTTCATCTTGCCAGTCAACCATTTCGCGCAACCAGGCAATTTGCTTATCGAACGCCGATTCGGCACCCTTGCCGCCCTTTTCCTTGTAGCGCCAGTGCGCGGCAACACCGTATTCGCTCATGCGGTGCATTTCCTCGGTGCGAATCTGCACTTCAAGGGGCCTACCAGCCGGACCGATAACCGTAGTGTGCAAGCTCTGGTACATGTTGAACTTCGGCATGGCAATGTAGTCTTTGAAGCGCCCCGGCATCGGGTGCCACAAACTGTGAACTGCGCCCAACGCTGAATAGCAGTCTTTCACCGAAGTGGTGATGATGCGCACGGCAATAAGGTCGTAGATCTCGGAAAAGCCCTTGCCCTTCTTCGACATCTTTTGATAGATGGAATACAGGTGCTTCGGGCGCCCCATAATCTGAGACCCCACGCCGATCTTGTCCATTTCGCCATGGAGGATGGAAATAACCTTTTCCAAATACTCCTCGCGTTCACGGCGCGTTTCGGCAACCATGCGAGAAACCTGCTTGAACTTAGCGGGCTCCAGATAGAAGAATGCTAGATCCTCCAATTCCCATTTGATGGAGCTGATGCCCAAACGATGAGCGATGGGGGCATAGATTTCCAGCGTTTCACGCGCCTTGAAAATGCGCCTATCTTCGCGAAGGGCCGAAAGCGTGCGCATATTATGCAAACGGTCGGCAAGCTTGATAACGATAACGCGGATGTCTTTGCTCATGGCAACAAGCATCTTGCGGAATGTTTCCGCCTGCTCGTCGGAAAGCGTTTCCACCTCGATCTTGGTGATCTTGGTTACGCCATCGACCAGTTCGGCAACCGAATCGCCGAACATTTCAGCTACCTGCTGCTTTGTGGCAACGGTATCTTCCACCGTATCGTGAAGCAGGGCGGCAATAAGCGTTTCCACGTCCATGTGAAGGTCGGCCAAGATAATGGCAACCTCTACGGGATGGATTACGAATGCTTCGCCCGATTTGCGTTTCTGGCCAGCATGCATTTCCTCGGCAAAGCGGAATGCCTTTTCGAGCAGCGCCAATTCGTCTTTGTCCAAGTAGGTGGAAGCCAAGCCCTCAAGCGCCTTGAAGCGTTCCTTTGGGTCGGAGCCAACTGGCGCCGAGGTGGCAGATTTGATGGTTGGGTCAACAGACGAAGCCACCAATCCAACCGGATGAAGTTCGTTGGCATCTGACATGGCTATCGTTCCTCCTGGGAGTTCGTAGTGGGAAGCAAAGGGCGCCTTATGCGGCTCTGCAATTCTTCCGCAGAGCTGGAAAGCACCCAATCCTTGAAGGTCGCGAACGATTCACGCTCGTCCATGCCTTCGCGATAGCGAACGCTATCGTCCAGCTCAACCTTACCCTTATAGTCTACGACATTGATGCTTCGTTCCTTGCCCGAAACCCCTGCACAACCTTGAGTTTTGATAAGGCCCAATTCTTCGAACACCGAAATGCCACATTCTACTTGCGGAGCGGTAATAACAGCGCCCAACAAACGGGAAGAGCTCTTCGCCGCCCCTTCGGCATCGAGGGTGAAAAACCCTTGCCCATGTTTGCGCTGAAGGGTACGAAGCCCACGATAAATTTGAGCCATTCCGTCATGAGCGGGAGCAGCATCGTCGAGTATGCCGGCGTTGAGCTGGGCATCGCCCCTGCCGAACAGCAAATGAATCTGAGCCGGCTGGCCATCACGACCCGCACGGCCCGCCATCTGATTAAATTCAACCTCGCTGAACGGCAGATGGTACAGCACCACATGACGAACGCTGGGAATATCGACTCCCTCGCCAAAGGCAGAGGTTGCCACGAGCACCTGCAAGCCACCTTCACGGAACAGCGATTCAACGCGTTCGCGCTCAGAGCGCGAAAGGCCCGCATTGTAAAAACCAATCAGCGAGGCAATATGAGGCTCCTGCTTGCGAAGGCTTCGGGTAAGCGCAATGGTTTCCATGCGCGAATTAACGTAGATCAGAGTTTTTTCGCCCTGCGCTACTAGGTTAACCAGATAGCGCTCGCGCTTCTTCATATTGCGCTGATCGACCACGGCAAGGTTGGTGCGCTCATGTTCGTCTACCACCACGCATTCGGGCGATATGAGGAATGCTTCGCGAATGCACTGCTCCACTTCGCTGTTTGCCGTTGCCGTAACCGCAAGCACCTGAGGAGACCCCAATGCCGCAATAGATTCGCCCAAGCGAGCATAGAAGGGTCGGAACCCCGCCTTCGAGGTTCCCATATGATGAGCTTCGTCGATTACCGCAAAGTCGATAGACCCGGCAACAGCAAAATCGGCCGCATGGAACGCCAGGTATTCAGGCGTGGTGAGCACGATGTCGACTTCATGAGCAGCAAGACCCGCCATAACCGCAGCACGCTCTTCCGGCGTAGAAGCGCCCGTAAGCACTTCAGATCGGATGCCGAACGAACCAAGCGTTCTATCCAAATGGAACGACTGGTCGGCAACAAGAGCACGCAGGGGGTACACAAACAAGCTTGCTTTACCGTGAGCAAGGGCCTGCTCAACGGCGTGGATATGGAAAATGAGCGATTTGCCGCGCCCTGTTCCCATGATGGCTAAAGCAGAATTGCCTGCATCAAGAACGTCCAAGGTGCGCTGCTGCGAATCGTGCAGCTGAGCTTCGCCCAAGAACGCGCCTATCAATGCGGCGCGAAAACCCGCAGGATCGGCTTTGGCGTATTCCTGCCACATAAGACGATCGGATTCCGGAGCGATAAGGCTGGTAGCATCTTCACCTTGGGCTTCGTCTTCTTCAGCGGCAACCAAACCTGAAACGAATTCCTTGTCTTCGCCCAAGCACGTTTCAAGCGCACTGCAGGGCGTAAGGGGTTTGAGCGAAGAAATGACTGCCTTGACCGAACGGCGCCCGCGCCAGCTGTCTATTTGCAATTCGAACACCGCATCGAGTGCGCATCCGCACCCCAACAGCCCCGAAATATCTGGGCAATGGAACATGATGCTGGAAAGGGAGTTCACCCCGTCGGTAAGCGTGCAGGAAAGGTGCGTTTTGTCGGCGCCCACTGCCCTGCCCCCGGAAATAACCACGCCATGCGCCAGGAAATGAGGGCTGGGGTTTTCCTGCCCGAACGGAGCGAGCAAATCGAGCTTTGCCACGTTTTCAAGCGTAAGCTCAGAAAAATCCAAACTGGCATCCACTTCGATGCGGGGAACGAATTCTTCAGGCGGAAGCTTGTCCATGTAAGCGCACAAGCGCTCCGAAAACTCGGGGAGCTTGGAAGCGGGCAGCGTAACGCCCACGGCGGCATGATGCCCACCGAAACGAGTCAGGATATCCTGGCACGAAGAAACCGCCTCGAACAGGTTAACGTCGCCAACGCTGCGACCAGAACCGTGAGCTTCGTCCCCTTCGATAGTGAACAAAATGGAGGGAACGCCATAACGGTTGGTAAGGCGCGAGGCAACAATGCCTTTGACGCCCTCGTGCCAGCCCTCGCCAGCAACCACCAAGGCACGCTGGCCTTTGAAGATGCGTTCCGCCTGTTCGGAAGCTACTTCAGCAAGCTCCGCTTCGATGGTACGACGCTGAGTGTTCACGTTTTCCAATTCGGCAGAAAGGTGACATGCTTCAGCAAAATCGTCGCACATCAGCAAATCGAGTGCCAACTGGGCATTGCCCATGCGTCCAGCCGCATTCAGGCGGGGAATGATGGTGAAGCTCAGGCTTGAAGAAGAAACAGGGTTATCGGCGAAACCCGATTCGCCCAAAAGTGCTGCAATGCAAGGGCGCGGATTTTCATTGATCATGCGCACGCCGGCGCCCACCATGGCTCGGTTCTGACTGCGCATGGGCATGAGGTCGGCCACAGTGCCCAACGTTGCCAGGTCGATAAGCTCACGCCAGAGGTTGGGTTTGCCAAAACGCGAACCAACCGCCTGGACCACCTTCAACGCCACGCCGGCGCCAGCAAGAATGGAGCTGGGATTATCGTCGCATTTAGGATCGACCACCGGCACGCCTTCGGGAACCAGATCGGCGGGTTCGTGATGGTCGGTAATGATCACATCGATGCCACGCTCTTTGAGGATTTCCACTTCGTTCTTGGCGGCAATGCCGTTGTCTACCGTAACCACCAGATTCGGATTGCAGGCAGACGCCCTATCGATGGCGGCCTTCGATAGACCATAGCCCTCTTCGAAGCGCAACGGAATGAACGGGGTAACGCGTGCACCGCATTCGCGCAGGCCACGCGTCATGATGGTGGTGGCAGAAACGCCGTCAAGGTCGAAATCGCCGAACACCAAGATGTGTTCTTCGTTCTTGATGGCAACTTCGATGCGATTCACCGCAGCTTCCATGTTTTCTATTTCATAAGGATTCGCCCAATCCCTTTCAAGCGAGGGATTCAGGAACTCCTGAGCCTTTTCAACCGTGTCGAACCCACGTGCCACCAACGTAGTGGCAATAAACTGCGGCAGATCCAATTCGGCTGCAAGGCGCGATGCCACAGCCGAATTGGCCGCAGCAAGATTGATGCGCGCACTCATAACAATACCTACTAACTTTTTCTTTCTCAAAAGGCATTGTATAAGAAAGGCGCGCTACCCATACAGGTAACGCGCCGATGGTTCCAAGGCGTTGACGAAAGGGCGCCTTCACTGAGCGGTTTAGCTAAAGCAACAACTAAAACACCCACAGCAACTAACAAATCACTGCGGAAACGCAGCTGCATCAGCGCTTACCGAACGCTTGCGCCGCCTTCAAAAGTTTTGGTCAAAAACGGAAGCTAGAAAGCCGATTCGTAGATAGCACGCGCGTCTTCCAAGGTGATCTTCTTGAATCCCCCGAATGCTTCGCCCTTGTTGGCCTTAAGGGTGACAAGGAAGGCGTCAACGTTTTCGAGCTTCAGACCAAACTCGCCCAACTTGGTGGGCATGCCCAATTCGGCAAAGAACGCTTGCAGTTCATCGATAGCAGCCGTAACTGCATCTTCCACGGCTTCTTCCGTTTCGTCTACCGGCTCGATGCCAAATACCAAATCGGCAAACGCAAGGAAACGGCTGGGGTCTTCACGCCATACGAAGCGCATCCACGCAGGCATCATAACGGCCAAACCTGCACCGTGGGTAATTGAAGTGTCGAATGCGGAAAGCTGATGCTCCAGGGCATGGCTTTCCCACCCACCAGCACGACTCGTGGGCACGGCATTAAGGCCACAACCCGCAAGGTCGTTATGGGCAAGCGTGCCCGACCACATGATATTGGCACGAGCCTCGTAGTTCTCTGGTTCGGCAATTGCCACCGGAGCCTGGTTGATGAGTGTACGGATAATGCCCGTAGCAATGTTATCGGTAACCTCGGAAGACCCTGCGCCGCTGAAGAACCGCTCGCATATGTGGGCAATCATGTCGGTTACACCCGCTGCCGTCTGATACGCAGGCAAGGTGAATGTAAGTTCAGGGTCTAGGAACGAAACTTTAGGACGGATAAGATCGGAATTCACGCCGAATTTCGCATCGATACTATCATTCGAAATAACGCATGAGCTGGAACCCTCCGAACCCGCAGCGGGAATGGTAAGCACGCACATAAGCGGCAATGCCTGCTCAATGGCTGCTTTTTTGGCGAAGAAATCCCACACGTCTCCATCATGGAACACACCGAACGCAATAGCCTTGGCACAGTCGATAGCGCTACCACCACCGACGGGAAGCACCAGATCAACGTTATTTTCTCGAGCTACAGCAATGCCCTCACGCACAGAGGCCACTTCGGGGTTAGGACGCACACCCGAAAGCTCGACGAATTCGACGCCCGCCTTTGCAAGCGATTCCTTTACGCGCGCCAAGGTTCCCGTGCGCACCACCGATCCGCCACCATACACAAGCAGAGCACGCTTATAACCGAGCTCAGCAACGTGCTGCCCCACCGCATCGGTGACACCACGCCCGAACACGAATCGGGTTGGAGAGTAAAACTCGAAATCGTTCATGGAACGTCCTTTCGTCGCTTCTTTAAAGCTGTGCAGTCAGCGTAGAACTGAGGAAAGGCAGCAAGAAACCGCCCCTACGCCCGTATTATACGGAGCTTAGCCAGGATTTGCGCACCCCTGGAAGCTAGCGGCGCATACAAGGGAACGAGGGAAACAGCCAACCTGCCAAAGATGCCAAAGGCAATGCTGAGCTAACGGATTCCCATAACGAAAATCTCGAACAGGGAAACCACGATCAGGAAAGCGAAATTGTACGCCTCGAAAAGAGCGATAAACTTGCCGTTGCTACCCAGCCCCGACTTCTGATACTGCCGAAGGGTAATGAGCGTTGCCAAGGAAGAAATGGGCGTACCTACTGCGCCCACGTTGGTGCCAAGGGCAATGCCCGCCCAGTCGTTCGAGAAATGGCTGATCAGAATTGCACTGGGCACATTGCTGATAATCTGGCTGCTGACAAGCGAGGTCACGAATGCGCCGCAAGCGTCCAAAACGGTGCTAAAGAAATCAGAAATGGCGGGGATCTGAGCAATGTTCCCGCTAAAAATGAAGAAGCAGACGAATGTCATCACCAAGGCGTAATCGGTCTTTGCGAATACCCTTCTGTCGGTAATGGCAAGAACAACGACGATAACGGTCATGCCCATCAAAAACGGCACCGCACCAACCGTCATTGCTATGCAGAGTGCAAACAAAACAACGTATATTGCAACGCGCGGCTTAGACATCTGAATGCTTTCGGGTTTTCGGTAATGGAACTCCGCCTTCTTCACAAAGCAGCAACAAACAAGAATGAGCGCCACTGACAAAACAAGCGGAGGAGCCATAGCCGCAACGAAATCACCGAAGCTAACCCCGAACACTGTGTACAGATACAAATTGTGGGGCTTGCTGAATGGTAGCAGCATTCCGCCAAAATTGGCGGTAAGGGTGATAGCGATGAAAGCGAACGGGATCTCCGATTCGCGGTTAACCGATTTCAGAAGCACCAAAGCAAGGGGTAAGACAGCAATCAGCGTCATGTCGTTAGACAAAATCATCGAACAGCCGAGCGTAATCAGTACCAAGGCAATTACCAAGGTTCGCGTGCTGGTTACATGCTGCACCAAGGAATGGGCAACGAATTCAAGCAGCCCTGAAGAATCGATGGCGGCAATTACCGCAAGAATGCTGAATAGGCAGGCCAGGGTATGCCAGTTGAAATAATTAAGATACGCAATAGAGGGAGGAACGAAGAACATCGTTACCAGAGCCGCCACCGCCGAAACCACCAGCAAAGGATTATGGGCAAGCGCCCGCTCCGCAGCGCGTTCCGCCGAGCGAGCTCGCATGCCCTCAAGATGGATGCCGTGATGCTTTACGTCTAAATCTTCAATATGTTCGCTTGGAAGCTTCATGTAGCAATTGTACGTCCAACCGGTCTGCTAAATGGGGGTCTAATCAGCGGAATTGTCCCATTGATATGGTGTTATGGAACACGGTGTGCCGCCTTCCGCCTATTGTTCCCCGCCTTTTGGCCCATTACAGTCTGAGATAGGCCGTTGATGAACTTCGGTGGCGATCATCCGGCGCCTGGCCATGGCAACATATCGCCCTGATGCGTTCATGAAGGGGCCTCGGACGGGAAAAACACCGGTTCGCGGCAACATATCGCCTGCATGTATTCAGATACAGCTAATTTTGGCAAGATATGCGCGCCATGCATCCGAAAAGCCCCGCAGAGCGCCGTTGGGGAATGCACCGCGCGAACATCTTGCCGCCAAGGGGCGCTTTCGCCGTCCGAAGCCCTCAAACCATGCACGGCGCACGAATCTTGCCACCCTCCGATGGCCCTGCCCCTGCGCAGGGGCTCCCGCCCGAGCAGCTGCATCGCGGGATCGCCTTTCAACGGCTTGGCCCTTGCCCAGGG
>ERZ1034865.22-NODE-22-length-131626-cov-12.469838_pt1 | contig 131626 bp, 139 predicted proteins | sample MGYA00520632_ERZ1034865 | MGnify/ENA primary metagenome ERZ1034865 (study PRJEB33766, sample SAMN09781738) | gut metagenome | biome: gut microbiome | host: Homo sapiens | place: Madagascar | study: EMG produced TPA metagenomics assembly of the PRJNA485056 data...
ATGATGAAATGAGATCTTTCAATGATGAGAAATCGCTCAAAGGATGCCTTGAAAGAACAAGGAATCATTTACTTATAAGTTATAGTAATTAAAAACCAGAGAGAAATAATCTCTCTGGTTTAATAAGCATAGTATTCAGTTATGAAGATATCTATTACATATCAAATTCAATACGACCAGAACCACCAGCAGACGGTCTGAACACTCGAGGAACTCCACCCCCATCACCCAAAATTGCTCCTCCAGATCCGCCTCCTCCAGATCCTTTATTGCCTGGCTTAGGATGTATTATATTACCATTATTATCATAATAGCCACTATTACTTCCACCATTAAACCCTCCATAAGAATTATAATGAATATTTTTATCAGAAAAATCATATTGAGCTCCGCCTCCTCCTGCACCATTAATACCATTTTTGCCATTTATATTACTATCAGTGGGTAATGCATTAGTACTATCCCATTGAGGGATTCCTAATCCCGCACCATTTCCTCCATTATATAATCCTATACCTCCTCTACCTCCATAATTTCCCATAAATCCACCACCACTACCTCCATTAGCGCTTAATCCAAATGCAATTGTAGTTGACCCACTATTTCCATTATTATTTGAACTAAGTGTTTCATCTCCTCCTTTACCTATATATAAATTATATAATTGATTTCTTGAAATATCTATATGAGATGTAAAATTCTTGGCTCCTCCTCCCCCTCCACATCCTAGATATCCACTCCAATATCCACTATAGCTAAAACTAGTACCAGCATATCCTCCACTTCCTCCCCCTCCAACAACTATTATATTATTTATTCTATTAATTCCTCTAAACCATCCATTTGTCCATCCAGGGTTGCTTTGATAGTATTTATTTGATTTTTCAAATTTAATTTCTTTTAAAATTTTAGTACCTACAGGAGCATCTATATCGACTTGCTTAAACATATTTTGATCAAATGTAAATATTCCATTAATCCAGTTATTAGCAGTAATATTAGCAGCTCCACTATTGCATTTGAATAAAGCATAACCTGTCTCATTTGTAGTGTAGTTATACCAGCGTGATCCATCTTTGCAATTAATTTTAGTATTCTCACAAGGCCCACCACTACTATCCTTTAATTGCACCAAGATGCTACAATAGTCTCCACTTACAGGAATATCATCCAATACGTTTTTACTCGCTGTTTGTCCACGAGCAATAATCGCCTCACCCATAGCTATATCACTCCTTTCTAAAGTATCTATATAATTCAGTACTATAGCTAATTTATTTCCACCACTTGATGATTTCTCTATTACTCCTCCTACCTTAAAAAAAAGAAAGATCCTCCTTCCACCCAAGAGGAAGGAGGATGTATAATGAAAAAGACTTTGCTTAAGTCTTTATTTACATTTAAAAGACTTTTATTTTCTTTTTTGATAAGTAAATATCATTAAAGTCATCCTTTGAATGTAAAATTAAATAAAAACTTTTACTATATCTCCACATTATATTCTCACCCTCCCTCCTCCCCATTTAAAAAATTTTTCTCCCATTGGGGGGGGGGGGGAGAAGAGAGATAATAATGATGAAGTATATCTATCTTCTCAAAGGATGTCTTCTTACTTATCGTAAGAGGAATCATTTACTTATAAGTTGGATATTAGAATTTTGATATAGAGAACTTTATATTAAAATCAATTATCGTTGGTTTTGGGTGGATAAATAACCTAAATGAAAGTTGATATCAGAAATTGTACCAACCTAATTTAAGTCATTATACCCCCCCCCCCCATATAGGATTATAGAATAATGGAGGAGGGAGGAGGGTGTTATAACAGAGTATTTAAATTAGGAACTTCTATAGAAACACCTTTCATCTATTATCCTCTCTTCCTAAATTGAAGACTTAATTAACACCTTCCTCTCTCCGTAGAGGAAGGTGATTCTATTTTATGGGAGAGTGTTTAATTGCTAGGGGACAGGCAGGATCATCTGGTGGAATTGGGTGGAAATATAAAACCGAAATCATCACACAAAATTCTATCTGGGAAGTTCCAGATACCATCGATTTATCTAGAGGCGTAAGTGTAAGAATCTTTGGCGGAGGTGGCGGAGGATATGGTAACAGTGGAGGTGGAGGTGGATATATGAATAATGATGTTTTTGATAATTTTAAAATAGGTCAAAGAATCAGAATCTGTATTGCAAATGGTGGTAGTGGTGGTAATAGTGGAGGAACTTCATATTTTGGAAATTATTTGAGTGCTAATGGAGGTACTTCATATAAAAATGTTAAAGGACCTTGGAACTATAGCGCTCCATTTATAGTAGCTGGATCTGGTGGATCTGGTGGAGGAAGTATTGAATTTGAAGGTGGAGGAGGAAGAGGATATCAATTTGGAGGTGGAGGAGGAATTGAAGGAGGTGGAGATGGCGGCTATTGGGGTGGTGGAGGTGGAGCTGGAATGAGTAGCGGGGATATATCTAGCGATATTCCAAATAGTAATAAAGATTTTATGGAATTTATGTCTGCTGGAAATGGTGGTTATTATGGTGGAGGTGGAGGAATATGTAGAGGACTATTTTTAAATGCAGCTAATTCTGAAATTAATGCAGCACCAGAACTTATTAGAGGATTTGGTGGTTATTATGGTGGAGGTGGAGGTGGTCTTTGGTATAATCCTAAAGATATAAATAATTATGGATTAGAAGATATAGCATTTTTTAAAGGAGGATGTATTAGAAGCAGTACAAATGATCCTACTTCTAAAATTACTGGTTATAGCGGTTTTGGAGGCAATGGATCTGTATGTATAGGATACATATCATATTCTAATCTTTTAAAAGATATATATAATGCCACTAATGGTATAGATACTTCTACATGGACTAATGTATTTAATGATGGAGATGAATATTTTAGAGGTAAAGGAAAAGCCGGAAATAATGGAGGAGGTGGAGGAGGATATGGAGGTAATGGTGGATCGGGCATTTATTGTAATAATAATCAATGGTATAGTAATGATTTATTAAATCATAGTCCATATTTTTATGGTGGAGGTGGAGGAGGATATGGAGGTAATGGTGGAAATGCTGGTGCTGGTGTATGGAATTATACCAATACGAAAAACAATGTTACCAGATATTGGAGACATGGAGGAGGTGGAGGAGGTGGAGGTTTTGGTGGAGATGGTGGAGATGGAGGTGTTTTAAATGAGCATCATGCTGGATGGTCGGAAGCTCCTTCACAATGTGGAGCTGGAGGTGGTGGAGGTGGGTATGGTAAATCAGCAAAAGGAGGCTCCATAGGTGGAGGTGGTGGAGGATATTATGGTAAAGGAGGTAATAATGGTGGTGGAGGTGGAGGATATGGTGATGGTGGAGATAATGGAAATGACGGGTTATGGGGTGGAGGCGGAGGAAGACAAGGAGGACGTGGTGGAAATGGTATCTGTATAATTCAGTACTATGCTAAGAGTATTTTATAAAAAAAAAAGAGTAGGGGATTTAATCCCCTACTCTTTCTTCTTATGCATCAATCTTGTTTACTGTAAATTCAAAATTGATGAATGTTACGATGAGATGAGTGATTGGTTCTTTAATAATCAAATCATCCTTCCCATCATAGATTGCTGTGTAAACATCATTGCATAAAGGCTGAAATAGAATTCTTACGTTATCGATGAAGAATCCAGTCTTCTTCCAACCTTCTCTCCTAGCAATGATACTTACAGTTCCATTAGGATCCATGACTTCTTTGAATTTCTTGGCTGTTTCAATAGGATCTACTTTCTCATACCTATATTTCACACTATGTCCAAGATCTCCAAGTTCAGGTTCTGTTTCCTCTTTGAAAAACATCTTGCATTCAGCAAGTTCGAGATTATCAATACCCTTAAGAATATCAATAAGCTCATCAATACTTTTCAGAGGAATCATATATTCCTCATCAAACTGTCTTCCATTGAGTCTAGGTTCTTCAGGAATTCTCATAAGTCGTCTCCAAATCAAGATTCTGATAGAAGTATTTGATAATGACATTGATAGTAGGATCCTTGATATCTTTATTTACCTGGATCTCGATCTTCTCATAAGGAATATTGAATTCATGCTTATTAGCCTCGCAGTACTTGCAGAACATGTCTACATAGTTTTCATAAGTGAATCTATCGCGGCCATAAGCTTCAAGATCAGTAGATACAATCTTATAAACATGATTGTCACCGACAGATTTATGAATGCGTTCATCCTCATAAGTATTCACAAATCTAGGATCTTTAGGATCACGGAAATTGATGGTGAATCTGAAAGCATTAATATCATCAGACAAATCAGGTCCAGAAGTGGCAGTTGCATAGTATTTTTTCACATAGGCTTTTACATTGTTCAGCAAAATACTCATAGGCATGAGTCTATAATGTCTTCTAGTAGAATGATCTTCAAAGACAGTAGCCCATAATTTATCTTCAGAAGGACTTACAGGAAGATAGCTACCTTTTTCAAGAGCATGATATTTGATATCAATCTTCAGATCGAAATCGAAGTGCTCAGGATCGGTAGATCTGGTTAAGACCATACTATAGTCATCAAGAAAAAGACTTACACCAGTCACTTTAGATACTTTCTTGAAGTAATCCCTAAAACTCATGAAATCATGTTTTTCAGAATTATAGTATTCAAGAGTATCAGTAAACTTAGTAACGGCCTCATTGAAGCTGATGGCATCATTGATGTAGATAAATTTGAAAATGAAGAGTCTATCAAGAGGTTTACTGGGTTTATTGTTGATAATCACTCTAGTTTTATCAAAAATATTACCATCATATTCGATTGCTCTCTCAATTTCATTGAGTCTGTTAGCGATAAAGGAAAGTAAGTTTGGAATCTTATACTTACTACATTTTCCTTCAGGATTATGCTGCTCAACAAGAGTAATAGGAATAGTGGTCCCATTACCTAAATCCTTATCTTCAATGATATCATTATAGTCATCATGATACTTGATATTGATAAGGAGATCATACTTAAATACAGCAAACTCAGACTCTGTAAGTTTGACCTCATAACTATCCATGAGAAGCCGAAGGTCGATATTTTTTACATCATGAGCGGACCGATAATAAGATGCAAAACCGCAGAATCCAACCTTATCACTATCACTCTCAAGTTTAGAAGCATACTTATCGAACTTACCATTTACTGTAGTAGAAGGAATCAAGAAGATATGAACATCATCAAGATTCAGATTCGGAAATCCATTGATAACTACTCTACAAGACTTCATGATATCACCTTTATAGTGAATATAATCAGCATACTTGTGAAGTTTATCAAAGATCATGTTAGTGAAGTCGCCGATAGTATAATCATAATGTCCATTTTTTGCAGCATTATCATTGAGAAGCTCCTTAAAAAGCTTCTGATGATCATCGGCAACAGTTCCAGCACTCTCTTTATGCTCTTCAGGAGTTCTGAAGAACTTCTTATACCTTCCTTCATTAGGAGGAACAAGAGTGAGATTTACCGTAGGAGAATTATTTTCAATTTCCTCGTGAGGAAATTGAATATGTCTATCTGAATAGATCCGAAGACCGATCCTGGTAAAATGGATAATACTATTCCATCTCAACTTGCCATCAGCAATACATCTGGCAACTTCAGACTGCCATTTATTCACACTGATATAGGGAAGATCAGCAGGATATTCACTCAGGCTCTCAATCACAGTTCCATTGTTAGAACCAACCGCAACTGCATCAAGAGAGCTAGGCTGAACATCATTGATCGTGAGAGTTGCATTACCAGGAGTATTGTCATTGATCCATTTCACGAGATCAATAAGAGTGGTCTGGTACCACTGAGAATTCTCACTGGACTTGGTATAGTTAAGCATGCTATTCATTGTCTTACTCCTTTTTATTATTTATTTTTTGCTTCATAAGCCATAGCAATGATGCCTTGATAGCAATCTACTTTAAGATTGATCTCGCATGTTTTAGAAAAGGATCCATCATTGCTAATATTGCATTCGATGGATTCTTTCTTTTCTATGACTGCTTTAGTGAAATAAATCTCCAGATCAGGATCAAGAGATCCATGTAAAAATCCATCTAAGATCATCTGATGCCATTCTCCAAGCGTCATAGATTTAATACTATGCTTAGAGAGATCATGAACAATCTTAGTTCTAATAGTATGAGTAGTATTAATATCCTCGATACTATTTGGATTTTTACCATTAATGGTAAATGTAATATCTTTACAATCAGGATACCATCCAGCTACCCAATTACAAAAGTCATTGAAGTTTGCTCTTAATAATTTACAGCTCATATCTAGTTGTGGACATCCTTTATAGATTGGGCTATCTGGATTGTTGATAACGACGCCTTCAAGAGAATTCATAGATACATATTCAACCATTATTTTCACCATCCAAAGTATCAGGAAGCATGTCCAAAATTTCTCTCATACTGAGAATCTGGACAAACTCATTTTCAGGAATCTCACTATTTTTGCCTTCCTTGATAAGCTCTTTATACTTATCATTGTAGAATGCAGTATAAGTGGCTGTAACTCCTCCACGATTCGACAGATATAATGCTGCATCAGAATCAGGATCGATAAATCCAAGATGCTGAAGAGCAAGGCCAAGGTTAGTGCTCTGGAAAATATACTTCACCAGATCTTTTGTTGGTACATCATTATATTGAGGGTTTTCAAGTCTGAATTTCTCAATAATTACCCAGCAATATTGATCTTTTGTAATCATAATTAGATTACCATCCTTTCTCAATTATTCTACAATAATAATATATGATTAAAAATACTTTCAATAACTAAAATCGAGGTTCTAATTATATAGAACCTCGATGGTTTAGAAATTATCAATAATCGATATGCAGTCTATGCTTAAGATCATTTATCTCGCTACTGGTAATTACACTACGATTATCAAGATCTTGAACGTATCTATAAATACCTTCACTCATACCAGTAAGCATAGCATTTGTAATGGCTTTTTCCATAAGAGTACCAATATTATAATTACTAAGAGACTTAGCCATAGTCTCTTTAAAGGCTTCTTTAATCTCTCCCACATATTCATCCATAGCTTCATTAACAATTCTCTTTGGAACCTGAAGTTCGCTATCATTACTTCTATAATAAGATCCAAAGAGGCAGTTAAGAACAAGAAGATTAGCCTTCTCTTTAACAGCAGCTATCATAATCTCTTTTATAGCTTCAGAATAAGCTTTCTTAAATTCTTCGGTTTGAATAATTTCATCTGCTGTTTTCTTAGCAAATTCTGTATACTTATCCTCAGTCAGATCTACTTTGATTATGAATTCCATAATAATGCTCCTTTTCTTTTAACCTCAATGCATTTTTCGTTTTCAAAAACTTCTTCAATAGTATCTTCATATATTAGACGTGCAAATCCATCTAATATAAAAATCTCTTCTTGGGTATAGAAATGATTATGATTAGAAATTCTATATTTAAGATCTCTAATCCTCTTAGCATGAACTGCATCGCTAGGAGGCCAGTCCAAGTTTATGTATATTGGATCATCATGATCAACATCAAATACATTATAAGTTTCATAGCTATAATCGCTAAAGAAACCTTTAACAGATTGTCTTAAAGCTCTTACATATTCATCCATAAGAACTCTAGGCAAATAAATAGCAAAACTCAAACTATTCTGCATATCTAGTATACCACAAATATGGTTTACCATTCTGAGAACCAAATCATATGCAGGTACATTTAAGATTCCTTTACAAGATTTATTATAGATTTCTAGAACAGCTAAAACGCTTTTCCTATCATAATCCATGTAAAATTCTCCTTTTACTGTATATTTTTATTAAAATGTGTCAGCTTAAGTAAGAATGTACAATAATGACTTATATAACAATAAAATTAAAAGAGTCTCATCAACTCTTTTGAGCTTATAGTTTGTAAAGGTTTAGTTAGATCTTTATTCTATTGGCTCCAACCACCCCATAAACTTATATAAATATTTAGTGGTGGAGAAAAGCAAATATTTATAAATGGGGATTAAAGGTAAAGCTAAAAGAAAGGTTTCTTAAGTGGAAAGAAATAAAATTATTAATTTTGGTGGAAAAATTAATAAAACTCTCTCATATGGATAAAGAAAACTAAAATAATTATGGAAGGATATATGACTATGTGTCATATATCTATATACTTTTGCTCAATTTAAAACTGGCAAGGATAGGTGAGGCTATCCTTGCTAAATTTTTTTTTGAAAGGAGAAAATTAAATATGGGTGAAGCTATGATTGCAAGAGGAAGTACTTCACGTAAGAATCCTCTTGATGACGTGAATATTGTGGCTGGATATTGCTCATTGCTTGTAAGAGCTTTGGACAGTACTGGAAAGCCTATAGCAAATCTTCCTGTATGGTGCAAGGATGGTACCAGAAATTATAATTATAATACAAATGCTGGTGGATATTGTATTTTTCAATGCAATAGTGGAGCAGCTAATATTACTGCTCAGAATTTTAGCATAATGGATAAATATAATATTCTAGACCAATCTCCAGTATCTGCTAATTATGATGCTCCAGTAGGTACAAAAAATATGATTGAGATGAAATTAAAACCTATAAATACTAATCTAACTATAGCTAGAACAGTAAATGCTAAATTCTTAGCTCATAATAAAATTAATAGATTGGGATTGGTTGGTGGAGGAGCATCGGGCTTGGATAATGGATATGGAGGTGGTGGAGGAGCATATAATGAAGGATTAAATGTTGCTTTAGATAGAAGTGTTATTTATAATTTATATATAGGAGCTGGAGCAAAGCACAACTCAAATGGAGCTTCTGGCGGTACAACATCTGCATTTGGATATAGTGCTGTCGGTGGTTCTAAAGATAAAGGAGGTGGTTCAGGAAGTTATAGAGGAGGAAATGGAGACAATTATTCATATACACCTCTTAATTATTTTAATAGCCCTCCTACAAATTTATATTCTAATTATCGCAAATCTAATCAATCTGATTCTTTTAAAAACTTCGGATACGGTGGAGGAAGAGGTAATAATGGAAGTTCATGGGCTAGTTGGAGAGGATGGAGTAATATAATTGCATTTGGTGGAGATTTCTCTACTGTAACTGAATATTGGGACGGAACTGGTGCCACATATTACTATGCATCAAATGGTTCTAAAGCACCAGTATATGGTGGTGGAGGTGGTGGAAGATCGCTTGGTGCTCCAGTTGGATGGTGTAATGTATATAGATCTCATAGAAATGGCTATGGTGGTTCTTGGCAAAATATATATGCTACTGGAGATCCTGGAGCTGGAACTGATGGGGTCATTCTTATTAATTTCTGATAGATATCTTTAGAATTCAGTATTATAATTAGTGTATTCACACTTGATGACTAGTGGAGCGGTCTCCACTAGTCTATAAATTTTATAAAAAATAAAAGGGCCAGTTTCCTAGCCCTTTTATTTTTACTTGCAATTCTTATTGTACTCTTCTCTCTGATTCTGATAATTTCTATAGTTATTAGTCAGATACGTTAAGAATACATTAGAATCTTTGAATGTCTTATCATTGAATACAATGCTAAGCGTACACATATCACTGAATTCAACAGTAGCCATAGGAAGGTTAAAGCTATAGTCGGGTCTAAATAAAACCTGACTAGCAGTTGCAAATGCATGAACCAGATCTGTAAAATCTGCAGGATCGCTGCTCATAAAGTATAGATGAGTTTCGAGTTCATTATATAAACTGCTATGCTCACCATACTCAACCATTCCTCTATAAGTCTTTTCAGTATTGAAAAGCTTAATAAGAACACTGAGATTATTAAAGAACTGATTATGATAATAGAAAACTTTATTATCATCTTTACCGCATTCTTCAATATTCTCTTCAGCGATGAAAGAAATTACATTTTTAACTTCTGCATCGCATTCCATACAGTCAAAGATAAAACTATATGCTTTATCAGTGAGACTGACAGTAGGGATCAGAGTAGCAACTCTATATTCATCATCAGCCTTAGGATGATCACTCTTATAGAATCTGACAACTCCTTCATCAGTAACAGTATCCAGATCTGCATGATAAATTGTCCCGCAATAAGGGCAACAACAGTTGAGATATTTCTTGTATTTAGTCGCAGGCATCGATATCAAATCTCCTTTCTCTTCCATCTATAGTTTCTAAAGTTTCATAGCGGCTACGGAGAGTTCTAATGAATTTAGCAATATTGATATTGCTAATATACTCACTAAAGCTAAATTCAATATACACTCCATAGCTGTCACGCTCAACTTTCATGTCAACGCTATCACTCTGCGCATTCCATTCACAGCCTTGTTCAAGATATCTAGAAGTGATAGCATATCCATTAATAATAGAGTAGGCATTTTCCCAATCATCACAGCGGATTAAAGCTTTTCTATTTTTAGAATAGGTATCGCCAAAAATACATCTAACATCACCATTCTTAGGACTATGCTTGTGATGGTATCTTGTAAACTCTGCAAATGCTTCTCCAACATTTCCATCATCATATTCACGAATCGAAATATTGAAGTACTCCATGACAGTATTATTATCAGTAGAGCAATCAGGACATTCGATCAATAAACTGAAATTTCCATAAGGAGTAACAGCTTTTGCAAGATCCATAGAGAACTTAGGTTCTACGTCAAGAGAAATGTCTTCATAGAACTTAAGCTCATTAGCAAACGTAGAATAGTATGTTTTCCCACATATAGGACAGAATGCAATGAAGTCACGATTTTCGTAGAACATTTCTTACTTCTCCTTCTTAGAAGTTCTGCCTCTCTTGGTATAAGCCTTCTTGGTATTTTTCTTAAGGCATTTAGTGAACTCCTCGATCCAATCGGCTGTACTTTCATAGATGGTAAATCCACCATTGAGAGTCAAATGCCTAGCAAAAGTGATATCAAAACGAGTCATCCCAACCATCATATTGTCAATATTGATTTTGGGCTCAGGCAATGCAATCTCACCAGTGCTCTTATAGAACAACCCGAGACTATCTTGAAAAGAGCTAAATATAATCTCGGACGGCTTAATACCATAAGCGTAGATACTCATCTTGTACTCGCCGTACGAGCTGAAGTCTTCCAAAGACAGATTCCCACGAGTCTTAACCATATTTGCATCACTAAGAGCCTTAACAAGGTCTCTAAGAGAATAGATAAATTTAAGATAGTTTTTACCATCAGCTTCAAGACCAGTATTGGTAATGAAATGAATACGTCCAGGATTATCAGCATCATTGCACTCATTGCACTTGATGATGAACCCAATAGAAGCATCAGAAATACCAAATTCGATATTTCTAAGGTTCAAGTTCTGAACTTTAGAAGCATGATATCTAGTCTTATCGGTATCGGTATCTCTATCATCAGTAATAATAGGATAAAGATCAATACCATAATCAGTGATCTTGATACCATAGAGTTTGCCGCAATTCGGGCAAATACCCATAGCATCAGGTCTGATCGGCTCATTTTTCATTTCAGTCTGCATTTTCTTTTTCATTTCTTTTTCTCCTTGCTTTCATATTCTAATAATTTTTTTTTTTATGAAGAGTATCTACGAATCTCTTGAGCCAATTCATAATATACTCATCATCTAAATCTCCAAAATCAATATCAAACTTGTAATTGATGAGATTAGGTTTGATAGTGATAGTGGGTGATTCCTTAATATGAATCAGTGGATTGATGGTAGAATTGATTCCATCAATAACAGCACTTGTTGCATATCTGCCATAAGCAGTGATATTAATAATTCCATTAGTAAAGAATTTATTAATATCAATCACACTACATCCACTTCCAAATCCTGCAAGATTTACAGCAAGGTTATGAAATACCATAGCGGTTATATAATCAATACCTTCCTTGTAAATCTCAGGATCAAACCACTGAATTTCTGCGCCAAATCCATTACATTTAGCGCAATTAACAGCAAATGAGAAATCAGATCTGCCATCAAGGATGATTAAATCCTCCATATTTATCATCTGCTGCTCTTTGGAATTGGGATCATAATCTTCATTATTATCACCAGGAGTGATAATGATTGTATGATTCTTCAATACACCATAATGGACTTTGCCGCAATTCGGGCAAAGTCCAATCATGCCATATCTTCTTTTATTAGAACTAAGCATTCTTTTCCTCCTTATGCATATAGAGATTTCTATAGACTCTCATAAAGTCTCTGAGATAATGCTCCTGATTACAGTCAGGAGCAAGCTTGATATAGACATAGATTCTTCTGGCTGCTCCATAAGCAATTCTCATAGAAGAGCCTTCAGCACTAGGATATTTCCAAGGTGCAATAGCCATATCTATATGAACTTTACTGATTCTCTTTAAGACCTCGAGATACTCACCAGTTTCATAAGTATAGAAACCGATTTCACTCTTCTGATCTTTAGGATCAAGATAGAGAGAATGTTTGGGATTGAGAGTGCTGAGTTCTTCTCTGAATTCAGCAAATGCACTCACAACATCAGTAAAATATTCAAGGTCTTCACTACCAAGAATAAGATGATGATAGCATCGAGGGCATTCAACACCAGTGTATAGAACATCACCAGCATTGACTTTCAAACAGAAATCATTATCTTTGGTATACAGTTCAAAGACATTGGTTTCATGGTTGAATTTGCCTCTAAGATTGCAACCACAATCAGGACAAACTGCTAAGAGTTCATTATAGTTTTTCATTCCTTATACCCCTTTTTCAAATTCAGCAATGAGAATATCAAGATATTTAATGTATCCAACTTCATCATCAAGTGCCAATGTAATTTTATACTGCGAAGAGCATCTATCAATTGATTGATTAATGGTAATGCTCGACTCTGTATCTAATGCAGCATATGCATTGGCACATTTTTGAATGATCTCTCTTGCTATAGCATAATCGCTGCAATAAGCATTAAAGGTATTATAATAGTCTTCATAATCTTCATCTTCATAGATATAAGAGCTATTAAAACTAGTTTTAACCTTATTGCTATATTTATGCAGAATAGCTTTACCAAGATCATCAAGCTTCTCGAGAAATACAATATCTCTTGTATCCTCGCATTCAAAAGTTTCATCAAAATCAATGAAACCTCCACAGTCACATTTGACATTTGGAAGCTTATTCTTAGGAGTACAGACAAGTTCTTCCCTGGATTTGATTCCAGGGATTAAAACTTTATACTTTGCATTGGACTTATAAATTTCAAGTCCATTAGAAGTGGCATGAGCTCTATCATAGATTCTTCCACAGCAATCACATTCGATCGAAATACGTTTACATTTTGCCGTCATTTTTAGATCTCCTTTGCTCAAGTACTTTAAGAGTATTCTTATAGAACTCTCTAAAGATAGCATCTCCAAAGCGATCCATATACATGATACGAATTACAGCCATCTCTATACAATTCATATCAAGATAGAATGAAGTTCCAAAGGATTCTTTTTTGATGTCTTTAAGAATCTTGAAGACAACTCTAGAAGTTTCTTCATTACATCTAAGAACGAATACTTTATGGAATTCACAGATTTCTACAGAACCATAACCAGTATCTTCGAGATACTGGTTAATAGCTTCAATGGCTTTAGTGAAATTAGAAACCATCTCATATTTCTTTTCTGAAAAGAAAACAAGCCTTCTGCTTTTTGTATGGCAATACGGACATTTTTTCTCAAATATCAGATTGCCTTCATCTGTACAATCTACAGCATCCTCCATACTAAGAGGAAAAGGAAGTGCATGAGGGCCATCATTTTCATAGAACCTGAGGGAATTATCCTCAGGTTCTTTCATACTCTTCCAGGTTTTGAAACAAGTTCCGCAAACAGCAATCATTCTGTGGTACATTTCTCTCTCATCCTTTCTGCAAGAGTATCCATAAGCTCTGCACAATGATCAATGCTATCTACAGTTGTGGAGAGTCTGAAAAGACTTTCGGCTGCAACATCATTTTTATGATATTCGCCAACTGCTGTTCCAGCAATATTAATGATATTCATATAGCATTCAGTGATGCCAAGATCTTTTGCAACGGAAATGACTTCTTTTGCTTTATCAAAGATTTCATCAGAGGTTGCTTCGATGATATCGAAAGACTTAGATCCACAACAATAGATGGACAAATGACTCTTTCCATTAATCATTGTTGCTTGATGAAGCTTACTTGCAGCTTCGAGATAACCATTCTGATACATATCTCTCTGAATCAGAAATGCACTACCACACTTAGGGCATTTTGGAAGATGACCATTTCTGATGTTGATAGTGCTTGCATCAACCTCAAACACAGTTCCACATTCCTCGCAAAAGCGAAGTTCTGGCCCATTCTTAATCACAGTCATTTTCTTTCTTCTCCTTTTCTTGTTTTAAGATCTGCAGCCATAAAAGACTTTCAATAAGAAAGATATCATCTTCCTTACAATGCTCATTTTTAATGATGGAGAATATCCAGCCATTCTGTCCACAATATTCAATACTCAATGAGACATTAAATATAGCAATACTTAATACCGATTTAAACAGATTGGCAAGCCAAGTATAATCTTCATCAGTATTACAAACAATACTAAACGCATTGAAATCATCACTTAGATAATGTTGAAGCGTTACAGTATCATGATACTCATGAAGAATCTTAGAAAGCTTTACATAATTCATAAAGATCGTATCAGAATCAAAGTTCTTTGAATCATGCATCAAGATCTTACATTTAGGGCAAAAGCGAGGTTTATCATCAAGCTTGAGAGCTCCTTCAGTCTTGATAATATTTTGATATCTTTTAAAAGTATCAAAATCAAGTCTTGCTCTTGTAGGTATATCGTTCATATCATAGATCTTATCGCATAAAGGACAAAATCTATAATCTCCGTGTTTATTGATATCTACCTTCATTCTACGACTCCTTAGTAGATTTAATTAATGGGATGAATATACTTGATATTGAAGTTACCAGTGAATCTATACTTTCTAACCTTATTGGCTAGATATCTGGCAATTTTATAAAAGTCATGATTACTCTTATAGAACTCGATATCGTAGCGTACTTCTCCATCGACGAATCTATTAGAGAAACCACATTGAATGCCAAATTTATCAGAAGCTTCTGTGATCCAGTTAAGAATAAGATCAAAGATCCTACTGTCACAGCCAATTTTCACATAGGTGAATCCATCACCAGTGTTCATAAAGGCTCTGTGACCAAATGCTTTATAGATCTCTTTAGCGAGCCTTGAAATTTCAATGAAATCTTTCTCGCTATTAAAGTAATCTTTTTGAACCATGATGAATCCATCATTGATACAAGTAGTCACATCTGCACCAATCTCGTCAGGATCGATTTCATATTCCTTAATGAGTCTATTTCTGGTAAGCTGTTTAGCAGACTCAAAAATATGACTATCGTTATCATCGGGCTTATACACTCTGCCGCATTTAAGGCAGACATATGTTTTCTTTTCTTCCATTTTAATTATCCTCCTTGCATGAATACTCATCATTCTTTTCTTTTTCGATATAATCGAATCTAATAGATCTGAGATATCTATCAAGCTCATTATAATCAATATACTTATTGATATGCTTGACAGTCTTTTTTGCTTGATCAATGGTACTGATATCGTAGAGTCTGACAATCAGATTGTCACAATTAAGACAATCAAAGATACCAATAATTGCATGGTTCTTGACAAGAACTCTAATAAGTCCATCAGGAGCCATACTTGTACTTTCAGGATATCTTAAGAAATCCTTCTTGACATACACAGTACACCAGTAATAGCAATCAGGGCAGAAAGCTAAGATGCTGGCATACTCATCATTATTCTGCTCTTCCAAAACATTCTTTAGTTTGACTTGCTTATTTAAAGCATTCAAAACATCCTCAATTTTAACGTGTTTGTCCATAAGTAATTTACATCCTTTCATTTGTTTTATTACTTTGGTTTCTATAATTATAGTATCTAATTATTTTACAAGATAATATCAAAAAAGAAAGAGCTAGTTATTAGCTCTTTCTTTTATTTATTTATGCTATGTATTTTACATACTCAGCAATACCATAGATAAATTCTTTATTGGTATAATGATCTCTTATCTTACTAAAATATTTATCTATCTTACAGTCATAGTCTGATTCCATTTTATCGATTGCAAATCTGATATTTCTTTCAACCTGCTGAGCAGTTGCATTAAATTTCACTGCTATTGCTGGATAGATATCATTACAGACTTTCTTTCTCTTAGTATCATCCATAACCATTCCAATAGCTTCTTTTGCATAGAGATATCCTGAGGTATCTGCTCTCATACCCATCTCTAATAATACTTTAGAGATAAGTTTGATTTTCTCATTGTAAAAGATATCCATCTGCCCAGTGATCTCATTTGTGAATGTAGCCATCATAGTAATTATCTCCTTCTATATTATTTATATGAGAAAATAAATTGCTATAATATCATATAGCTATCTCTTTCTCCCTAATATTATACAACGATAATATTTGAGTTTAACGAACTAATCAGTAAATAGATTTCGGATCTATTTGGGCGTATAACTTGAAGTGTAGAGAATTTCATCATAATCTTTTTTAGAGTAATTTCTAGACCACATTTTAAGTCATATTCCCCCCCCCCCCCATACCAGAGATAGATAAATGGAGGAGGGAGGAGGGTGTTGTGACTACTTGTGGAGAATAGATCATAATACACTTATTCAATTACTCTTCCAATAGAGTAAGAATAGAATAACTATTCTTTTACATACATGACACCTTCCTCCCTCGAGAGGAAGGTGTTTATTTTTTATGGGAGAGTGTTTAATAGCTAGGGGATTAGCAATGGATCCTGAAAAAGTGGCAAAATATGGATTTGTAATTAAAACAGAAATCATCACAGAAAATACTATCTGGGAAGTTCCAGGAAATGCTATAGTGGAGAAAGGTGTAGCAGTTAGAATCTTTGGTGGAGGTGGAGGAGCTAGATCTGGACTTAATGGCTGTGGTGGAGGTGGAGGATATATGAATAATGCTATTCTTAGTCTTAGAAAATATGAAAAGATACCTATTAATATAGGCCAAGGAGGAAATCAATTATCTGGGCCTGCTGGATATTCTAATAGTGGTGGAACAACAGTATTTGGAGGTTATTTAAGTGCAAATGGTGGTGTTGGTGGTGCTTCTATTACTCATGCTACAGATATTATTTGGGGATCGGGTGGTTCAGGTGGCGGAGGTGGAATAGGAAAGAATGGATGTAACGGATATCAATTTGGAGGTGGTGGAGCAGGTGGTGGATTTATTGAAAGGGCAGATTATTCAGAATACAAATATGGAGGAACTGGTGGTAAATGGGGAGGCGGTGGAGGTGGATGGTCTAAAGCAGCTGGAGGAGAATTTGGAGGATATGGTGGAACTACTACTTCCAATGCCGCAAATGGAACTGATATTTCAAATAAATTAAATGATCATGGTCTTGAAGATGATCTATCTATAATTATTACTAAAGGACTTGGATCTGGAATACTTGGTGGTGGGGGAGGATATGGTGGATGTGGCGGAATTTGTATAAATAAAGCCGATCCTACTTCTAATTATAATTCATCGAGTAGCTCTTATAATATTAGATCTACCACAGGTGCTGGTGGAGGTGGTGGTTGGGCTGCAAATGGAGGTAATAGTCAGGCTTATTCGAACTACAGAAGCGTAGGAGGTGGTGGTGGTGGATATGGCGGAAAAGGAGCAGATGGCTCCAATTTAGTTGGTGGAGGCGGAGGTGGATACGGATCTGCAAATTATGGAGCTGGCGGAGGAGGAACTGCTATTAATGGTAATAATGGAAAACATGGTGTCTGTATAATTCAGTACTATGTAAAAGATCTAGTATAATATTTTAAACTATCTATTAAATAGATTAGATAGTTTTCTATTTGGGATATAGCTTAGAGAATGTTAATCATCACTTCATCACATATTTCTTTAAGTCATACCCCCCCCCCCATACCAGAGGTAGATATTATGGAGGAGGGAGGAGGGTGTTATGATTTAGTATAGAAATTTAGGTGGAGATAGATTCTATATAACACACTCTCTTTATCCTATTTATCCTATTAGACCATATCACCTTCCTCCCTCGAGAGGAAGGTGTTTCTATTTTATGGGAGAAGCAATCATCGCACGTGGAGAAACAGTAGATCCTAAGCTGATACCTAGATATAGTAAGGTATTAAAGACTGAGATTATTACTGAAAACAAAATATGGGAAGTACCAGGATCTTGTATTGTAGAAGAAGGTGTAAGTATAAGAATATTTGGTGGAGGAGGATCTACTAGCGGTTCTAATGGTGGAGGTGGAGGCTGGATGAATAATATTGTATTGAGCAATCTTAATACATTTGAAAAAATTATTATTAATATAGGTGCAGGAGGAGTAAATGGAAAAACTGGAGGAACAACTAAATTTGGTAAATATATATCCGCTAATGGAGGATCTATAGCAGGATCAACTACTAATAGCGATGGTTATTATATTTATCATGGAGGAGATGGAGGATCTGGTGGTGGAGGAGGTAGTTATGGGAAAGGTGGTACAGGATATCAATTTGGTGGAGGAGGAAGTGGTTATGGATCTAATTTTTTCGATGGTGGGTCTTATCGATCAGCACCATCATATGGTGCTGGTAATGGCGGTTTATGGGGAGGTGGTGGAGGTACATGGAAATATAGTACAATAGATAGTAATAATTACGGTATAGGAGGCAAATATGGGGGTAATGGAGGAAGATGTTGTTGGGGGTCATATGCCACATCAAATATATATCCAACAGATGGTACAAAATTAGACAAATCAATTATATTAGAAGATTTATCAAGTTTAGAAATAAATGGTAAAAGAGGAAACCATTATGCTGGTGGAGGAGGTGGATATGGTGGATGTGGTGGAAGTGGTTCAAATGGAGATAGTAAAGTAGCTCAAGGTATTGCAGAAGTTACTGGATCGGGAGGTGGCGGAGGAGGATATGGAGCAAATGGTGGAAATGGAGCAGATGCATTTGTAGATTCAAGTGGTTATGGATGGATAAGTAAAGGTGGAGGTGGCGGTGGCGGAGGAGGGTATGGTGGAAAAGGGGCAGATGGAGCAAATGGTTGTGGAGGTGGCGGAGGAGGGTATGGATCTGCTAATTACGGTGCAGGTGGTGGAGGAACTGCCATTAATGGATTGAATGGAAAATCTGGTGTCTGTATAATTCAGTACTATAATAAAGAATTAGTCTAATTAAATCCTAAAGAACCAGGCTATTTTGTCCTGGTTCTATTTATTTAAAGCACTAGAACAATTTATTAAATGATTTATATTAGGAGGCTAATCACTATGGCTAGCTTTTTAGATAGTGTTGTTTTCGAAGATTCTAATCTTATTTCTGGCAGTTCTCCTGTTACTCCTATTGATGAATCTATTGTCGACGACGTTAAGAAGAAGGTTGTCGATACTAAAGATCTCTGGGATCAGTGGAGAGCTGTTGCTAAGACTTTTGTTAAGCATAAATGGATTTATCGTTATATCAATGATAAGCAGAAAGAGCAGTTAGAAAAGCATTATGAAGTTCTTTGTAATGAAAATACTAACTATAGCTCTTATAAAAGATCTTTTAACTTTGTCTGTAAGTTCATGGGTCTTCCTAGTGATAAAGTCATTTTAGAGAATATGACATTTACTCGTGATAAAGAAGACAAAGAGCAGTGGGAAGTTGCAGTTAAATACTCTAAGGGATTGGTAAAGGTTAAGATTCCTGAAGGAGTCAGACTTATTCATGTATCTCCTGCAGCCGGTATTGATGCTCTTATTCCTGCTTTTAGATCTAAGACCAAAGGAAAGTATATGTATCCTTCTAAGAGAGTATTCTTTACGGTTGGTAAAGATATTAAGCCTACACAGGCTGGTCTTGAGGGACAGAAAACTTCTAGATATACTCCTAAAGAAGATATCACTACTGCTTATATCGATCCTACGTATTCGGAGTTTAAGTCTGGCGCAGTCTATGTAGAGACTGATAGACCTATTCCTGTTATAAGCTTCGAAAAGAAGATGGTTGATATCTTTGGTTTATTTAAGGGAGGTAAGAAATAAATGATTATCAGTGAATATGTATTGGTTGCAGACCAAGCATTAATTGAATCTGGTTTCTTTGAGCAGATTAAAGCTTGGAAAACTGCCAACCAGAATCATTCTATTCAGGTTTTTAAGAATAATAGTCTCTCTGATGCAGAGTATGAAAAAGTAGATGGTCTTATCACTACTATGAAATCTGCAGAGAACTATTCTGAATATAAGAAAGCTTTCGATCGTTTCTGCTATTTCTGCCATATTGTTCCTAGAGGGGTTATCCTTAAGAAATATGAACTTAAGAAAGGTAAGAAAGATGGAGAGCATAAGCTCTTGGTTGAGTATTCCTATAATACAAAGAAGATCAAACTTCCTGATGATGTAAAGCTCTATCATATGAGTAAACTTGGTGGCATTAGACAGCTTCTTCCTTTCTTTAGAGGGAAGTCTGTTAAAGGCTATATGTATGATAAAGCTCGTATCTATTTCACTATTCGCAAGAATATGCCTAAGTTCTTAGCAGACTATAAGATCTATGAGAAACTTCATATCTATCAGTGTCAGAAAGATATTAAAGAAGTCTATGTAGATCCTTTAGTCTGGACCAATCTTCAGGGAGCAGTTTATGTAGAAACTACTAATCCTATCCCTGTCCAAGAGATTAATAAAAACTTCTTAGATAAGATTCTTGATAATAAAGAAAAGAATCAATCTGAAGAAGAGCATACTGATGAGAGCAAAGCACCTTCTACTATTGGAGGTCCTGCTCAAAATGTTAAGGAGTCTTCTAATATCATCTATGACGATGAACCTTTCGATGAAAATGATTTCCTTAACTTCGTCACAGAAAATGGCTTAATCATTGATAATGATTAAAAAATAAAGAAGGAGAGCAATCCAGCTCTCCTTCTAAATATTTTATTGATGGATATTAGCATCCTCAACACTAATGTGCTTAAGACCCATAATATCCTTAACCTGTTTATCAAGTTCAATAAGCATCTTATTGATAGCTCCAGACTTGAAAACAGAAGTAACCATACGTGCATTGAAAGATCTAGCAGCAAAGAGTGCATTAATCTTTTCATCAGGATCACGTTTGGTAAAGGGCTCAAGACCAACAGGGAAGATATCTTTAGTAGTACCCTTATTAGCCGACTGGGCCACCACTTTATCTCCGACACCGATCTTATCATAATACTTGACATAAAATTCAATAATTACTCCATCAGGGCAATTCTTCATTTTACCAGTCTGAGGTACGATAAAATCAGGATCAAGAGTATTTGCACCAGGAATATTATATTTCTTATACATAGCTTTGGTAGCTTTGATCTTCTTTTCATAATCAGTAATTACCTTAGCTAAAGTTTCAGACATTTCTTCGATCTCGCAAGTTCTATACATCTTGATATCCTGAATAACTCCAGTATATTTAGATTTAATGCTAATCTTGCCGAGATCGCTTACTAATTCTTCATCACCAATCATTCTTAAGAGTGCATTAGCATCATTTTCGCTAAATGCATTCTGATAAGTAATTAAAGGATCACCTTCCTGAATAGGATCGCCAATCTTTGCCATAAAGACAATATTAGTCTGCTTATTCAGAGGAGGAGTATCAAGCATAGTAACTACTTCAGAAGCAAGAGCTTCAGAAAGCCAGTTAGAAATACTTGTAGAGTCTTCGAAACCTTCATCATTATTCATGATAGCAACTTTAGTAAGCACACCAAGATTATAAGCTAAGTTATCATCTTCATTTGCTTTACCAAAAGAATATTTATCATAAGCAATGATCTGTCCTTCTTTAAACTTCTGACCTAACTTTAGATCAGTATCAAGTTTAACAGTGACATAGAAACCACCATCAGAGTTCTTCTTGACGGTTTCTTTAAGAGAGACAACACGATACTTACTAGAAGTACCAGTAACTCCATCCATATCATTAGGAATCTCCCTAGTGTACTCTACAATCATTTTATCCTTATCTAATTGATATACTTTACCGTCAGCCTGAGCTTTTACGGCATAAGTAGAAGAGTTTAGATAAGGAAGAGCTTCATCAGCACCATTAGTGATCAGTAAAGGAGATGACTTAATCGTACGCATTGCGTGCTTTGCAGTCTGCACATAAGTCATAGCGCTGCGGAAAGGGTCATCATTAACTGTACCAAATGGTGTTAATGCCTCAACCATAGAGAACGTTTTAGTTACACTCATATCATCGATATTGGTGTTTTTGATATATCCTCTAGTACCTTCAATATCCATATCAATTGTAGCTTGTCTATCAATACCAACATTCGCAGAGAAGCCAGTAGACAAAGCAAGTTTATTGATCATAGATTCATCATAGGTACGTTTATCAAGGCTATATGCTCTATCAGAGTTCATACCAGAGGGACCCTTAAAGGTCGTAGTCTCTGCTGTAGTAATCTCCAGAAGAGCATTAAGAGTGGAAAGATCAGAAGAGATATTAGATGTAAGAATAGCATCTAATACTGCAGACTGTTTCATAGAGAGAACTGTATTCTTATTTCCTCTACGAATAGCATTAGCATACTGCTCATAGGCTTTACCGAGAGCAATATAGAAATATGCAGCAATGATCTCATTAGTACGATATCTATTACCAGAGATATCTGTATGGCGATTATATTTATTATCTGCTAATAGATTATTTGCATAGAAAAGCAGATCAATATAATCTGTAGGAAGTTTGATATCATGGCAAACTTCAATCGTGATAGGATCCATAAAGAGATCCTTGAAGTTTTCAAAACCATCAGACAAGATTCTACCACCAAACTTATCTAAGAAGTCAAGCCAGGTAGCTCTCTTATCCATTTCATTGATGGTATAATTCTCGGTATCACACTCAGATAATCCATTGAGCAGCATAGAAGATTCATAAGTGACTTTATAGATCAGATAACCATCTTCAAATCTAACAACTGCTTCATTATCATCATGAGCACTACTCTCATCAAATCTATAGATAACTTTAGATCTCTTAAGAATATTAGAGAGACCAATATGATAACCAAGAAGAACAACCAAAGGAAGCTTATTAGAAAGAATACTAGCCTGAGAATAATTCAATCTATTAGCAGCCTTGGTTTTATTGAAGAGCTCACCAAGAAGATCATCAGCACCAGATAACTCCTGAGCAATAATATAGCTAAGGATATTATCAGCCTGCTCTCCATAATAATAGACTACTTTAGAAGTAGCTTTATCAACCGCATAAGGAATACCTTCATTGATATCAGCCTTAAACTTCTTATAGTAGATATCTGCATCAAAGTAATAAACTCTTTCCTTAGTTTCAATGACCGAGTATGCAGAAGCAATATCGATATAGTCAGTAGGAAGATCATACTTAGTGCAAATCAGTCTATTATCGCCCTTAGTGATCTTGATCTTATTACCTTTGTACTTAGCAAGAGCTTTAATAAGACGATCAGAATAAGGATAAGATCTACCAATAGATCCATATCTATAGATAAAGATCTTATTATAGTTAGAGACAAGCTGAACAGCATCTCCATCAGTCTTAAGACAAGGAAGAAGCATAAGCTGTCCACTCATCGCTTTTTCATTTCCTCTGAGCATCATGAAACGATTGTTTATGAGCTTAGGAAGATCAAATTTGAACGTAAAGCGCTTACCAAAGCTATCTTCACATTCAACCTTATAAGTCAGTAAATAATCCATAGAAGTAGAAGTATCTTCTACAGATACATTTCTGACAGCAATAGGATAACTCTTATTATCATTATTCAGAGAATAGATAATAGAGTAGATATCTCTATTTAAATCATAAGTCTTCTCAAAGTTACCAAACTTAAGTTTATCCCAGTCTTCTTTATTGACTGAATTAACCTTAAGATGCATAGGCTGGATAAGTTCTTTATCGCTAAAGAGAAGACTTTTAACTGTAGTCTTACCTACAGTAGAAGCGAGAAACTCTTTCTGAACTTGAGTCATTCGAGCAGCTCTTGTTTTGCTGATGGCAGGCTTCTCATCTTCCTCGACCTGAGCTAAGATATTAAGAATATCTTCATCAGTATCAATCTTATTAATGATATCTCCACCATCATCTTTATCTTCATTCTTTTCAACAGCTGCTGTTACTGCTTTAACAAGTTCTTTCTTATTCTTTTCTTTTCTTTCAGCCTCAGCAGCTTTCTTATCTACAACTTCTTTTTCAGGAGACTTCTTAATAGTATTTGTACCAGTCAATGCTTTTACAGTACCATAAGAAGCAAGTCTAGAAAGAAGACCACTAAAAGTATTATACTCTTCAGGCTTATATTTATTGACAATCAGACCAAAGTTATCCTTAGAAACTGTGTCAATAAACAAAAAAGAAACTCCGCTAAAGAGTTCCTTGAATTTGCTGGGATTATTTTTAATATAACGAGAAAGAATCTTCACAGGAGAAGATTCTACAGCCCAATCATTCACAGGAACATAGACAATTCTGTCTTTATAGCCAACTGCTTTGGAACACTCTTCTGCAAGTCTCTTAATAAACATTGTATCAGAATGCTTAGTGATAGCACTAATATCTCCAAAGAAGCTTCCATTATTGAAATCTGCAATATCATCGCTAGATCTCATGATTCCAGTATGACTCTTTTTGACAAGATTTTCTGTTTCTCTATCAATTCGAGCCTCATTTAAAATTTCCATAATTAACCTCCTAATAAAGTAGGATAATCTTTAATCAGATGTTCTGCTAGCGTTTTTTAAGCATAATGTGAGCCTCCTAAGTAAGATATTGGGCTGGGGTAGTGTGAGACCCCAGCCCGAATATATTATTCTCTATTTTGAGATCTGAAATATTTCATAACTTTATAATAGTTATCGATTCTTGTTTTCAAGATCTCTTTAGACTGCTGTTTCTTACTGGGAACTTGATCGATACGTTTAGGAGCATCAGTATCCCGATAATGAAATGCAGTATTCTGAAGACTCATTAACGTATAAGGATTGACAGGTTTGTGGGCTTCAAGAGCCCACTGACCCTGTCTAATAATGATATTGCCATTCAAGTAGCAATATCCAAGAATCAAATGACGATCTCTCTTAGAGAAAGCTCTAATAAAGTATTTATGGAACTGAGGATGAATACAAGCTCCCTGATAGCAGTTGAAGATGATGATAGGAATATACTTAACACCATCTTCAGGATTGGGAACTTCCACCCAGAGCCATCCACTACAATATTTGTCTTTTTCATAAAGTTCTTCATCCGAGAACCAAATATTGATGTGATCAATCTTATCGATCTTTTTCATTCTTTCATAGTAATTAAGACCTTTAAGATCTTTCTCACTATCTTTGGGAAGCTTGATAAGATAGGCATTCTCTTCAAGAGGATGATTAGCCACGAGGGTAAACATACCCTCGTGGTTTACCATTTCTTCACAAAGATCATACTCTTCCTTATCAGTAAGACAAGTCATAGCCAGGCCTTCATCTTCTCTAATATTAAAGATATGAGTACCAGTCTTATCTTTAATTCTGATGGCATCAATCTTACCATTGGGAAGATAGAAAGCTCCGTTTCCATTGATAGTGTTTTCAAAGATATTGCTATACATAGTTTTTGTATAGGCAGGTTCCTAGGCTCCTATACTTCATGGATATTCTTTTGCCCTCCATGCTGGGCATGATTTAAAAATTATATGGTTCATGGGGTGGTTTATTAAAAATAGGGAGAGGATATACCTCTCCCTATCTAATAACTAATTAGTCAATATAATTTCTTGCATAGTTACCAAAGAATTCAATGACTTCCAAATTATTAGGTCCAAATACCTTTCTGAATGTTTTGGTACATTCAGGATGTACCAAAGATCCATAACCAGGGATATTGATAATAGGAATATAAAGCTTGAGACCTGTAATAGTAATCACTTCAATCAAAACTCTATATTCATCTGCAGGAGAAAGATATACATTTATATTTTTCCTAACAAATTTATAATGAGTATTGAGACTTGCTCTAAGGCAAGCCATCGAATACTCGAACTGCTCATAAGTAAGCAGTTCAGAGCACATATGATACGGAAGGCCGCCACCTTCCGTATCATCCTTTTCACCCTCAACATGAATAGAATAGATATCTTTAAATCTATCTACTTTATAGAACTTATAAGTTCCATTTTCCATCCAACAGGCAGTGAAATTAATGTTGCTACTTAAAATGGACATAATTTTTACATAGGCGAGCCCTTTCTAAGTCTCCCTATATTTCATGGATATTACTAGCCTCCATGCAAGCTAAATATTTTTAAATATGGATAAGGGGGAGGTTATATATATTAAATGAGAATAGAAATACTACTCTCACTTAATGCTGAAATAAAAAACTCTTATGGTTGATCTGGTGGTGGTAATGATAAATGAAATATATAATACATAGTATAATATAATCATTAACCATCACCACCACCTAAAAACTGAAACCAGACCAACCACCGTATGTAAACAACACAGACAACCTAAATTAAAAACTCCCTGGACAATGTAAGTCCAGGGAGTTGGGCATTCAGATCTACAGATAAATTGAAGTCTGATGGACAATGTATCTGTAGACCCTTAGACGATCCAGGTGCATTTATAGAGCAGGCTGAGGAAGCATACAGCCAAATCTCTTAGCACCAGGCTTGGGAGCGGTTTAAGGAAAACCGTAAACCAACTGCGCATTAGAGAAATGAAATTAAGTATAATGGGGGAAGATAATTATCTTGATCGAAATTTGTAAAAGTTCTTAAACAAAGTTCATCAAAACTTTTATCTAATAATACTCATTTTCTCTTCTCTTATTATAATAGTATACAACCATTTTATTTTTAATTAACGAAAAAATTTCCATATTTATAGTTTAAATTTGACATTCACATTTATGTAATCAAAGGAAACGAGGTAAATTAGGCATGACTAATTCTAAGAATAATAGCACGAATTATAAAGTCGTTACTGTTTCTAACTCTGGCCCTGTAAAGAATGATAAAGAAATTAAGACTATTGGTGATAATCTTCACAATAGTGTTTCTAGAGCTCGAAATGATGTAAAGCCTGAAGCTATTAAGCTTCATTGGCCATTCCATCTCGAGAAGTCTGCATATAGCTATTCTACTATGCTTATTGGATTTAGCTCTATGAATGGCTATCTTTTCCTCAATCAAGAAGCATTTACAAAATTTGGTAAGAAAATCAATAATGGAGACTTTGGATACATTATTGGTATGGGTAAGCTTATGAGAAAAACCAATAAGGGTTTTGTAAAAATTCCTCTTGATGAAAATGGAGAAAAGATCTTCCTTACTCTTGTTGCTAAAACGGTAAATAAGAAATGATGATTGAAGGATTTAATCCATATATAATTGCTATTCCTCTTTTAATTATATTTGGAGCTTTTATAATCTATCTTTTCTATACTTCTTATAAAGAAAGTAAAGCAGAAGATAATAAAAGAAAAACATTTGCTAAATATATTGAAGGAGTAGATTGGAAGTCTCCTGTAGGAGTTCTACCATTTGGAGCTTTATTTGATCAAGGTTTCTGGTTCTTTAAGAATGAAGAAGTCTTTAGAGATCTAGAACCTTATTTAAAGCATAGATTCTTTGATGGTGTTCTTATTAAGATCAAGGAACCTGTTCATTGGTATGGGTATCATGATGGAAAGTATATACTCATCTATAAGGAGTGATAATTTATGTATCCTATTATAGTTTTTATTATCTTAACTCTAATATCTATTAGTATTATTGCTAAGATTTTATGCTTTAATAAGCATATTGAATATAAGAAAAATAGTGGTCCTTTTAAACTTAATAAGGATTATTATATCAGAACTTTCAAACTAGAAGATGGCTCATCTATCACAGTATGGTTTTTCGAAACAGAAGCTGTATTCGAATTCTATAAATCTGTAATAAATGATAGTCATTATGCATATCTATTTGATGTCAAAAGGGTTTATCGTAAAATTAATAAGAATTGTATGCTTATTGATTATGACAATTTTAAGGATATTTTTGAACATCTTAAGAAAGATATTTAATAAAAACTATTATCATTATCCCGATTATTTACATCTTGATGAAAGGAATGATAATAATGGGTAAAATCATTTTTAAATTAGTTCTGCTCGCTCTTGTCTGCGCTGTACTTCTTTATATAGCAGCTCATTATTTTGTAAAAGCTACAGAAAAATATATCGCCAAAAGGAGATTTGATAAACTTGATATAAGAGAAGCAATTCTTATCTTTCCATTCTTAAATATGGAAGATAGAACTCATAAAGAGTTTAGAGAAGATGTCTTCTATTACAAGTTTGATAATAAAAAAGAATTCTTTAATAAAGCATATCTTCTTCCAAGAGATACATATGCCTTCATTGTATCAAGTAAAGAATTTATTCGTATCGAAAGTAATAGAACCATTACAAAATTTGAATTCGTTGACAACTGGGAAGGATTATCTGATCTTAAAGATATTGACAAAGAACTCTTTGTTTTAAAGAGAACTAAGTTTGTTAAGAATCTTATTGGACCGATAATTTCCTATGCTCCAAATAAGAGTAAAGAATAAATTATATTGAAAAAGAGAGGAATTTTATTATGTCTAGAGGTAAGCTTGTTGTAATTGATGGTCTTGATGGTACTGGAAAAGCCACACAGGTGGAACTCCTTAAAAAATCTCTCATTAAAATGGGAATGAAATATGATAGGGATTTTACTGTAGTAGATTTTCCAAGATATCATAAAACTTCTGCTACAATGGTTGAAAAATATCTCTCTGGCGAATTCGGTAAAGATCCCTCTAGCGTAGATTGCTATACAGCATCTATGTTTTACGCTATTGATAGATCTCTTTCTTATAAGTCTGAGCTCTGGGGAGAGATCTATAATAATGGAGGATTAGTTATCTGTGATAGATATACTAGTTCTAACATCTTACATCAAGGTTCTAAACTCTCGAAGACTGAGACGTTTAGGAATGCTCAAATCAAGGAAAGAGAGTCTGAGAAGATTATTGAGTCTTCATCCATGGACATGATGTGGGCATATAATATTTACAATTATATGCTTTGGCTCTATACTTTAGAGTATGATGAGATTGGTATTCCGAAGCCCGATCTTGCCATTTTCTTAGAGCTTACTGAAGGAGCCAATGAGTCTATGCTTAGAGCTAGAAGAGAAACTGCTGTTAATGGAGATATTCATGAGGCTAATGCAAAGTATCTGAATAACTGCAGAGCTTGCATGCAAGTCTATAAGAATATCATTAATGGTAAATATAGTTTCTCTGAAAATATTAGTTTGTATGGACTCGATTTCAAGCATAGTTTCCTTACAGTTTCTGATGATGAGAAACCGTTTAGTAAAGAGATTGTTCATGATATGATCATGAAAGAACTTGATACTATTTAAAAGAAAATAAGACTACCGGAATTAACCGGTAGTCTTATCATTTTATTACTGAGTGACAATCTCAGGGGGATTTTCAGTACTGGAAGGATTAGTATCAGTAGACGTTTCATCTACGACTTCCTTCTCAGCCTTAGCATCCTTCTCTTCCTGAGTCTCGTAATCGAAGACAATAGCCTCGACTTCTTTACGATCCTTGCAGGAATAGATCTGCTCTTTGTACTTGTTCATCTTCTCAAACCAGGGATAGATATGAGCAGAAATAGCAAGAACAAGAGTACAAAGATTCTCATAAGTCCAAGGAGCGCAAGCTTCCTTCTGAGCATGCCACTCCAGCTTAGGAGTGATAGAAGGATCCTGCTTAGCAGCCTCAACCTGGATCAAGTACTGAGAAATATTGAGCTGGATCTCACTCTGATCCTCAAAGGTAACACCATAGGTCTTACCATCACTGTACTTCAGAGGATGATCAATCAGGAAAGTATTAAGCATGCTCTTATTTTCAGCCTGCTTCTCTTCCTTAGCTCTTTCAAGCATAATAGGAATATCGGACTCGGGATAGAAAGTGCCAGTCTCTTCATCGAAGACCCAGCCTTCCGGAGCCTCAGGACGAATGAAACGCTCATCGCCTTCCTTAGTTTCATCGAAGCCCCACTGCTCATTAACATAGTCAGGAGCTTCAACGAAAATGCAGTCGGCAGGAAAACCTTCAGTTTCCTTCAGAGAGGTAAACGGGGTCTGCCAGTGGCAAAAGCCATTAACAATCTGGAAAATTTTCATATCTTAAAATACCTCCATTTATAAATAGCTTAAGAGAATAGAGCTATATATTTATTATTTAGTCCTGACGTTCAACTTTCATCTGGACAGTGATAGACTCTTCGGTCGGGCTAGATGCATAAACCATGATATAGCCATCATAAGTACGAATCTTATAGATGTAAGCATAGTTATCAAGCTGTCTCTGGACAGTCTCATACGCATCAGCAAGAAGAACATCGACAACAGGAGTATCAGCTTCCTTGATATCAGCAACAATGATCTTCTGAGTATAGGGTGCAGCAGAACCTTCCCAAGCAGTACCAATAACTACATTGATAATCTCAGGATGTGTAGACTTGGAGAACTGTTCCTTCTCCTGAAGAGTGAGGAACTTACGAGTCTCAGTTTCATTAAGGCTGTCTGCACTAATATTCTTGATAAGCTTATCAGAATCAGAACTCTTAAACTGAACAAGGGTATCAGGGAATTTGACGATGACATTACCGTCACCATCAACAGTTACATTCAGGATCTTCTTGATAGCTTCAATTTCTTTATTGATCTTAGTGATATCATCACCAATCTTAGTGATAGCAGTAGTAAAGTTATACTCAATACCATCAATAGTGATCTTGATATCCTGGAAGAAGGAATCAGGGTCTTTCTGAATAACCTTAATAACTTCATCCTTGATAACGCTGGTGACATCAACAATAGTGCCATCAGTCTTAGAAATCTTAATAGTGCCAGCGTCATAATCGACGATTAATTCTTTAGCGGTTGCAAGTTCGATTTGGCTTGCGTCAAGAGGTCTGCAAGGAATTCTCACGTTAGCTTGCATAACACGAATACCTCCTTATCAATTTTACTTAAATGTTACCACAGTACATTTAATAGCCCAAACTGCGGTTGAATATAGAATTATAATTAGATATTATAATTATAGAAACCTAGCAATAAATATTAAAAAGGAGATTTAAAATGAAATCCAAAGATAGTCTGCATGAAATGTATGAGACTACCCCTAGAGATGAAAGGAAGCTTAATGGCTACTGTGAAGATAGAAACTATATGAAACTTTCCAGTGATCATAGAACTAATCCCATCTTTACTATCGATATTACAGATCTCTGTGATGCAACTATCAGTCTTGTAAAAGATGGATGTATGGATGGTGAAGAGAGATGGATCGAAAATGAAAATGGTGAGCATATTGAATATGCTCCTGGAGCTATCGAGATGGCTAGCAAAGGACTTCATCATCCTAGACTTAATTTCCATTGTAAGTATTATGGAGATTATGATAATGATAGTAAAAAGATCCAGAAGTTTACCGATAAGGATTATCAAACATTTTTCAATGTACTTATCGATGCAATCAGCAAGATCAATACTATGATCGAGAATGATATCTGCATTAGATGTGTCAGAGATCCTAAGATTGCAGTAGCTATTGTTATTGCTCTCAATGAGCAATTCAATCAGATGCATATCAATCCTGAGAGTATTGAATATGACTTTGGTACATATCAAGTTATGAAGAATGCTTTCAAGCCTATTAAAAAGAAAGGAAAGAAGAAATGAGTACTTGTGAAAAAGGATTGACCATTAAAGAACTTTATAGTATTTTTGGTTGTTTCAATTATCGTGATCCTGAGTTTTTCAACCCACTGATGGTATATGATCAGAATCATAATACCTATTGGTATACAAAGAATATCGATCACTATGAAGAAGATGATGGAAGTAAGGTGCCTGTTATCTTCCTTGCTAAGAAAGAAGATATTAATCCTGGCCCAGAGGAATTGGACTATCTAAAATATCGAATGGTCAATCGAGCTATAATTGTCCAATCGACCATAATTTCTTTGACTGTTAGCGCAGCACTAAGCGCTTATATTAGTATGGGTAAAGGAGATTGTGAGATTCCTATGGTCTTCGGTGATGGATCTGACGATATCTATTATATCAAAAACGCCACTCTTGTAAAAAAGAGTTCTAAGATCTTTGGCAGATATCTTCCTACATTCGAATTGATTGTAGATAGGTAATTATAAAGAGGGGTTAATATACCCCTCTTTATTTTTTAGCTACATTAGAGTAAGGGAGGTGAATATTATGAAAAAGAATCTTTCATTCGCTGATAAATTTATCTATTGTATGGAACTCTTACTTATTTGGGAAGTAGGAGGTTGCATCTATTATACTTTAGAAGTATTATTTAGAGGATACTCTCATGTATCTATGTATATTCTTGGAGGAATCTGCTTAGTATTGATTGGTCTTCTGAATGAAGCAGGATTTATTAAGAATACATACTTTGAAGTACAAGTACTTGTAGGCGATGCTATTGTACTATTCTTAGAGTTTGTTACAGGATGCATTGTCAATATTGGCTTAGGACTTAATGTATGGGATTATTCTAATATGTGGGGAAATCTTTTAGGACAGATCTGTCCTTTATTTGCAATTATCTGGTTACCTTTGATTGCATTGGCGATCTATGTAGATGACTGGATCAAGCATGTCTATCTTGGATTCCCTGAGCATGAATATAGTTTCTGGTTTAAAACTTTAAAGTGTTTTAAGAAGAAAAATAAAGCTGAGAGCTAATAAAGCTCTCAGCTATTTCTTTTTATTATAATTATATATTATCTATAAGAGTAAAAGAGAATAGTGTATAGATTGTAAAAATTCCTATCTTATAATGAGCTGCTCATTGAGTGAGGTGTAGAAGTTATAAGAGAGATGCCATTGAAGTTGTATACGGAATTCATTCACAGGCAGCAGTCTTGATCTATTCTGACTCTACTCCAGATAAAGGTGGTGCAAAATAGTGGACGAAGCTTTTGTCGGTTATATTGATGAAGATGACTGATAAATAACTTCTCCAATCACTCCTACTTTACAGCACCTAAGAAATAAAGAGGGTTCTGATCCAGTTCCCTCTTTATTTTTTGCACCTTTAACTATTAAATAATTAGGTATCTTGATAGAAGGAGGTAAACTGACTATGAATTTGCATAAATGTATTTTCACTCATAGCTATACATACTCTAATATGCCTAATTTATCTCAGATTAAAGGTATTATGGTGCACTCTACTGGTGCTAATAATCCTAAACTTAGACGTTATGTGGGTCCTGATGATGGACTTCTTGGTCCTACTAGTACTATGAACTGGAACCAGAAGTATATCAATGGACAGCTTTTCCAACTTGGAGTTCATGCTTTCATTGGAAAGCTTAAAGATGGTACTGTAGCAACTTATCAGGTCCAGAACTGGAATAAGAAATGCTATCACTGTGGACATGGTCCCACTGGTGCTTCTAGAAACTCTAGCTATGTGGCATTTGAGATTTGTGAAGATGGTCTTAATGATCGCGAATATTTCAATGCTATTTATAAAGAAGCTGCCGAGCTCTGTGCCTATCTCTGTAAGATGTTTAATCTGAATCCTTTGACTCAGATTGAATGCCACCAGGAAGGCTATAGAAAAGGCTATGCTTCTAACCATGCTGATGTCCTCCATTGGTTCCCTAAGTTTGGTAAATCTATGGATGACTTCAGAAAATATGTAAAACAAATCATGGAAAATGGTATCGATGACATCGATGAGGAGGATGAAGACATGACTGATGAAAAGTTCGCTGAAATGATGAAGCGTTATAATGCTAATCTTGGTAAGACCAAGTTCAATGGAACTGGTACTTACCTTGAAGAGTATAATGAGGCTAAGGAACTTGGTATTACTGATGGTAGCTCGCCTAATGGCCATGCTACTCGTGCTCAGGTTGCAGTTATGAGCCTTCGTGTCTATAAGCTTGTCAAGAAGCTTATGGGTAAGAAATAAAAACTCAAAGAGAGGAGACTTAGTCTCCTCTCTTATTATTTTTTTAACCTCTGATGCACTTGAGCTGAATGGGGATAGCCACTTCAGTCTTATCATTTGCATAGACAGTAATAGAATTAGCTGCAGTAGTAATTCTATGAATATTGCCCCAAGCTTCAACCTGAGACACCGCAGTATCATAGGTAGAATCCGGCGTAACATCAACGATCGGGTTATCAGTTGCAAGCATACCAGACACAGAAATAGTCTGAGTATAAGGAGCAGCAGAACCAGACCAAGCAGTACCGATATTAACCTTATAGGTCACAGTACTAGCAGCAGAACCCTTGACATAGCTGATAGTGGATCCAGAAGCACTGATAGACTTAACAAAGTCACCAGAACCACTGGAGGTAACAGTCAAGCTAGGAGTAGGTTTTGCAGGCATAGTAAGAGTTCTAGCAGTAATAGCAGTAACTCTACCAGTCTTATCAACTGTCACCTGAGGAACAGTAAAGGTTCCACTAAAACCAAGGCTACTATTAGCCGTAGGGCCAACAGCACCAGGAGCAGTTGTAAAGAGGCTCTTAAGTGTAGCAGCAATAGACCAGCCAGCCTGAGAAGATGCAGAGCCATTCACATCTCCAGTAAGTTCAACTTTCTGAGCAGATGCGAACTTAGTAGCAGTACCGGCATTACCACTAATAGTAGTGGGAGCAGAAGGCAGAGTAATAGATTTGGTTTTAATAGCAGTAACTCTACCCTTAGCATCAACCGTTACCTGCGGAACTTTAACAGTTCCACCATGAGCAGGAGTGGTTGTATCGGTGTCAGCGGGACCATAAGCACCAGCAGTCAGATTAGCAATAGTAGCTAAAGTGGCGGTAATAGACCAACCAGCCTGAGAACTAGCACTACCAGTCACATCTCCAGTCAATGCGACTTTCTGAGCAGATGCAAACTTAGTAGCAGTACCAGCATTACCAGAAACACTAGTAGGAGCACTAGGAAGCTTGATAGCTCTAGCAACAATTGCAGTTACACGACCCTTTATATCTACAGTAACCTGTGGGATATTGACAGAGCCACCAAATGCTAAAGTAGCAGCAGTAGTAGGTCCAACTGCACCAGGAGCCGTATCAAAAAGAGTTTTCAAAGTGGTATCTACAGTCCAACCAGCCTGAGAACTTGCAGTACCAGTCACATCACCAGTCAAAGTGACATCTTTAGCAGCAGAAAACTTGGTTGCAGTACCAGCATTTCCACTAACACTTGTAGGTGCTGTAGGCAATGTAATAGTTCTACCAACGATGGCAGTAACTCTACCAGCCTTATCAACTGTCACCTGAGGAACAGTAATAGTTCCACCATGAGATAGACTTGCATTAGCAGTGGGTCCAACTGCACCAGGGGCAGTCGTATAAAGGCTCTTAAGAGCAGCTTCAACAGACCAACCTGCTTGAGAGCTTGCCTCACCAGTAACGTCACCAGTTAAAGTAACTTTCTGAGCACTAGCAAATTTAGTTGCCGTACCAGCGTTACCAGAAACATTACTAGGGGCACTAGGTAGAGTGATAGTTCTAGGACTGATAGCAGTAACTCTACCAGCTTTATCTACTGTAATCTGGGGAACAGTAATAGTTCCGCCATAAGAAGGACTTGCATTAGCAGTGGGTCCAACTGCACCAGGGGCGGTAGCAAAAAGGCTCTTAAGAGTAGTGCCGATACTCCAGCCAGCCTTAGAACTAACACTACCAGTTACATCACCAGTCAGTGCAATCTCCTTTTCGACAGTAAATTCAGCAGCGCTGCCAGCAGCACCGCTAACAGATGTAGGAGCACTAGGAAGTGTAACAGACTTGGTATTGATCTTAGTCACATGACCATTACTATCTCTAGTGATAGAATCAATAACAGATAACTTGCCGCCAAAAACAGCAGAGAGACTATCAGTACTATCGGTAGATTTGGCAATAGTCGGATGCGATGTAAGAAAAGTGCTTCCCTTAGTAAGAGTCAGCGTCTTACCATTAGCACTAATACCAGTAATTGCATTTCCGGTGCCAGAGGTTTTAACCGTAATAGCATTGGGAATCTTTACCTGACCCCCAGTGGTATTAATAAGAATAAGATCGCCATTTGCGAAATCCGCTAAAAGCTCTCTAGGATATGCACTAGATGCATTAACAGATCCCAACAGACGAACGGGAAGTCTAAGAGAGGACATTTTCAAATCTCCTTTCTCTCAATTATTTAAGATAATTTACTAATATGTTTGCCCCAGCAGTGAGCGTTATTGAATGTAGTCAGGCCTGCTCATGACTTCTACCAAACATATAAATAAGCTTTGGAAAGGAGTGTTTGCTGTGGGATTTTCAAATGCTCTGTTTCCTGTTATGCTGGCTACTGGTGTAGCAGGAACCACTAAATCTTCTACAATTTCTGATTCTAGTACAATCGTTGATGGCGTAACTAAGCTTGCTGATTCTATCAATTCTAATGGTGCTCTTGTTACAATTTGCGCTGTATTTATTCTCTTTTTCATTCTTCTTATTATTGGATCCGTTTCTCTTGTTGTTAAACTTGCGAAGAAAAATGAATCCAATGCAAATACAACAATTGAGGGATATAACAAGGTTATGTCCCTAATGAGCTCTGTTTTGGCTGAAAGTTTGGCTGTAAGATCCAATGAAAATATTCAGCACGTTCAGTCTCCTGAGAAAAAAGAAGAGATTGAGAAAAAGAATGAACACATTACAAATATTTTAGGGATGGCTGTAGATGAGTCCATCCTTTATAAAGGTGCTGCAGAACGAGTTATTGAAAAACTCAACTGTGACAGAGTAGCAATTTATGTATTCCATAATGGTAATGCTTCTGGATATGGCTTACCCTTCGTTAAGATGAGTTGTATCTATGAAAATACTAAGGATGGTATGCATACTAGAAGAGCCCGTGATGCAAATGTTCCTCTTCATGTTTTTGCAGAAATGCTTTCTGAACTTTATAAAAATAAAGAGTTTGGTGCTTCTGAGAAAGACAATGAATGGAATGAAGGCAGTGTTAGTGAGTTCGTTTCTAATTCTTCTACAAAAGCTTTCTATATGAAAGCTATTGAGGGAGATCGTGGTATTGCAGGATTTACTGTTTGTGAGTTTAATGAATATTTGGACATTAATGCCAGTATGCAGAAACCCATTCTGAGAAATTCTTTACAGGACATGAATGAGGCTATTCATTATATTATCACAAATCAGGATTTCTCTGAGAAATACAAATAAAAATTTCAGACTGAAGGATTATTTCCTTCAGTCTTATTTTATTGCCTGAAACATTTAAATAAATCTATATAAATGGAGGTTTGCCCAATATGAGCGAATGGAATATTGTTGCTGCAGCAATTGTAATTGTTTGCGCCCTTGGTGTTCTTGCTATGAAGGTTTATCAGGCAAAGAAGAAGGGCCAGACTATCACCTTTGACACTTTTCTTGATACCTATGGTGATGACATTATCACCATGCTTCAGGATACTATTGTCATTATGACAGTTGATAGTGCTAATTTCGCTTCTCAGGAAGAGTATGAGAAGGAAATTATCCATACTACTGTCGAAGTTATGAAGAAGAATTGTGTCCACTTTGGTATCCCTCAGAAGGTCGTTGATCTTGTTGATACAGATACTCTAACTAAGTGGATCTCTGATATCTTCAAGTCTCGTAAGCCTGATGCATTCTCTGCTCTCGATAAGGAAACTCTCGAGAAGCATGAAGATATCATTGACAGTGAAGTTATTGAGGTTCTCATGCCTTCTTATGAAGAGGTTTCTAATGAATCTGAGAATCTTGATAATGGAGAATCTCAGGAATAAAACAATTAGAGGAAAGAGCTTAAATGCTCTTTCCTCTTTCTGCAACAGCCTGACGACTATTTGGATGAACAGATTCTGTAGTTCTATCTTCATAGAATCCACGCTTATTAGCAAGCACAGTATTCATATAATTAGTATCTAAATAGATACCAATAAAACTACCAAGAGTTCTTACTGGAAGATTAGATTTAAATACCATATTCTTCCAGTCAATTGTACCTTTAACTAGTTCTCCTCCATTGATAATGCACATATCAAAGAAAATAGAAGGAGATACACCAGTTTCCATACAATAGTTAATAACTTCTCCAACTTCTCCTTCAACAAGTTGACTACAATCCATAACCAGAGGTTGATCTTTCTCAAGGATAGATTGCTCATACTGTGTAGACATATAGAGAGGCCAGCCATATTTATTTTCTTCCTGAATAGGAATAGCCTTGAATGTACACAGAGTTACAGGAGCTCCATCATGATTATCCCAAGCAGAATAAACCTTCTTAAGATCATGAACTCCTTTAGAGTAATATGCATACATTCTAGGAGCAGGGAAACGAACTTCAGTTTCAAGTTCGATATTAAAATTATTGGTTAAATGCCCTTCTCTTTCTCCATCATCAGCAGAGATGCCTGTAGGACGAATATTAACACATAGTCTTTGCATTCTAAGAAAGAATTCATGCTTTCCATTAATAGTACGATGTTTATAAAGGAAAGGAATCTGAGAATGCAAATTGAGATACTTTAAGAACTTTGGAATATCTTTAATCTGGTCATAACCATCGGACTTTTGTTCTACTTCAAAGCCCATATCTCTAGCCATTTGTAAAATCATAGGATATGGAACATGAAAGTCCATATCTGCATCTTTCACATCACTAAATCCTACTCTATGTGCCATCTTCATATATTTATAAAGATCTAACTGCTGTGCTCTAGTCTCTACTCTAACTCTGAAGTTAAATCTCATCAGGATAGTTTCCATATTCATACCGAGATAAACATCATGAGTTCTATCATTAAAGAAAGCAGACTTAAACTTTCCAGTCATAGTGTAAAGAGACAGGCCATATGGATATGAGTCAATTCCATCATTATCATAGTCCCAGTCAATCGTAGGTGTGATGGTTAAGGATGGCTTTTGACGTTTGAGAATATCAATCTTAGATAAAGTACGAAACTCATCAAAGATATATTTACCATCAATATATTCAGACTTGATAAAATCTTTGTTTTCAAACTTAGAATAAAACCAGTCTTTCATATACTCAATGCAAAGTGAATAAGCTTGAACAAGTGAAGGCATACAAATACTTCTATTAAGAACTTTTGAATGCCTAATCTGACTAATGTCAAACGGACGTAATTCTTCCATTTTATATCAGCCTCCTTATTAATTGTATGTTTCAACTGGCTTTTTAACAAAAAAATAAGAGAGGTATGCTACACCTCTCTTATCGTGAATCAGACGTTCACGTCTTCTTCAGTAAGCCCGAGCTCTTCTAATCTTTTCTTGAACCTCTCGTTAGCGGCTCTTTGATCAGAAGAGATAGGATCTCTTTTCCGATTGGAGCGGAAATCCTCTTCATCGTAAGACTCGTATCTGTCCTGGCTGTGACAACCAAACCATTTGGAAAGATTGTAACGCTTCTTGCCGATATAAAAGATATAATGCTCGGGCGGAACATTAGAAAGATATTTCATCTTCATAATGTACAAATCTCCTTACAACCTAAGAGACTATACTGGTATTATAATCTCTTTATGGAAAAGGGGGAGAGGGTATTTGAGTAGGGTGTAGCATGCCCTACTCATTACCAATAAGAACTATGTATTCTTATTATCATATAGATTATATACAATCAAATTATTTTTACTTACAGAAAAAAAAAATAAAGAGGGGTATCATAACCCCTCTTTATTATCATTTATCAAAATCCATTGCCATCTTCGGAGGATTCTTCAAAAAGTCATACAAAGTCTTATAGTGTTTGTCAGGCCCAATAATAACCACAGTGCAGTTAACTTTAAATCCTCTTCTCATAGTATCATGAACCCAGGACTCCCAATTCTCGGAAAGCTTCTCGATGAAAGCTTCATCATTTCCTCTCTTCTTATAGAGATTGATGAAATAGTCCTTTGCATCCTTATCGGGAATAAGACAAAACATATTGTCAAACTTATCCTTCATGGCATTCATAACTTCCTCATGTGTAGACATGAGAATGTAATCAGCAATCTTCTCTTCAGAATTGCCAACTTCAACTACATGATCGATGTAGTTCTTAGGCCAATCAGGATGAGCAATCTTATTACCCTCATCATCTTTTGTCCAATGATATTCGCTGGAATCACTATCCACAAGTTTCAGATTCAATTCTGCCTGATGCAGAAATGCATAGGTTTTACCAATCCCAGGAAACCCAAAAATAATAGTTGCTTGACTCATTGTATTAATCCTCCAATATATTTATTTTAATAAGTGGCTGGAGCTGTAATAAATGCTTTCACGAATACAAGTACGAAATATACTGCTAATTTAATGAATGCATTTCTAAAGCTCATGACTTACTTATTCCTTTCTTATCTCCATTTGTCCAAAGAAACTTCCGTACTCAGTCTCATCTCTGCATACATAATCGTACGCATATCAGGCTTAGCAGGAGTTCCATAATTGACGACGAGTTCTTTATTATTGTAATCAGTATCATCATCAATTAAATAGAGCCAATAGACTCCATCAGAGCTATCAGTCAGATAGGGCTCTAACCAACCAATGATTGCAAATCTCTGAATACCAAGATAATCTTGATACATAACAGCTTTGCCAATAACTTCTTTAATTTGATCATAAGCAAGAAGTTGTTTCTCTTGTTCCATAATTATATCTCCTTTCATACTAACTCAGAGAGGTAATCTCTTACCCCTCTTCTATTAATAATATATAATTATATTTTCTCTTACTCCGCTTTCTTGAGCTTGCTAAAATCAATCTCAATCTTAGGAAGTTCCTTGCAGTCACTCATCACATATAGCTCAACTGCATAATCAGTATCGATATTGAGAATAATATTGCTATCAATATAATCCTGCCTACCTCTAAGCTGTTCATGAATAGCAGTGCCAATTGCCATACGATCATCTGCATTGCTGAGCTCGATAGTCATCTTGCACATAAGTTCGTTCATAATAATAATAATCTCCTTTTATTTCAATATTTTAAGAGAGGGAAATGAATCCCTCTCTTATTTATTTTTTAATCCACATTCTGAGCAGCTTTGATAGCCATAATCTGTTCAGGACTATAGGCATCTCTACCCAGACGGATAAAGGTATTAGTATTAATGATAGTATCTCTCTGCTGGTTATAAGCATTATCAAAGAAACCATCATTCTTACTAATATGCATTGCATTTCTAGGATTAAACGCTAAGGATGCTGCATGAGCAAAATCCTTATTGATAATATAAAGGATATTGAGTGTCAAATCAGTCATATAAGATCGCTAGTCTTATACCGTTCTCTTATGAACTGCTGCATATTTCTATACAGTTTAGACTATATCTTTCTCTATTTCTAGAGTGTGGCATTTCGATTTAAACGGAATTACATCATGGACTAGGAAAACCGTACCCCAATAACTTGGGCTCTACTCCATTACTGGATAGTCGTTGAGCGTTCTCTCATAAAGAGAGCTTCGTTGCTGATTAGCATATCTATAAATAGACTTAGCATCCCAGCAGTTAACCACAATAGCTATTATAGATCGCTCTATAATAGGACCATTGATCTCCATCAAACAATCATTCGCATAGATCGTAACTCTATGCAGTTCTCTTATGAACTTCCCTAAGTTTCCTTAGGATATTAGACTATATCATTATCTCTATTTCTAGAGATCGTGGCATTTCGATTTAAAGAGGACTTATACCAGCTCTAAGAAGCCTCTACTCCCATTAACTTGAAGCTCTACTCCCTTACGGGATAGTCGTTGAACCTTCATCATTTCTGATGCTTGGCTGCTGATTAGCATGAGAATTTCTTCTTTTAGCCTCCCAGCAGTTAACCACAATAGCTACTATAGATCGCTCTATAGTAGGACCATTGATCAGCTGCTAATCCTTTTAATACATTTTCTGGCATGGACATGGTATAATTAAACTCGATTCCGATACATTTCATCATTAACACGGACCCGAGACATATGGTTTCGTATACGTACTCGCTACGGGCGATTACGAACGAGGATCATATCTTCATTATTAATCATCTCAGATTAATAATGCCTTCCGTTTCGATTTAAGAGGACTTATCTCGCATATTGCCTCACCAATAATTATACTGGCTCTACTCTACTCGGTTACTCATTGGAATTTTTCATCCAATTACCCTTTCGATGATCTCTGAGCGTTCTTCTATATTAATATAGAAGCTTCGTTGCTGATTATCCAATCTTTATAATTTTTAAGCATTCACGCTTATCTTCACAGATTACGTTGTAGCTTATAAAGCATAAGGAACTCCCAGCAGTTAAGAAGGATTCACGTTCTTTATAAGTGTGAACGTGCCCACGTTTTTCTAGGTATGCGAATTTTATTTCACATGGACTATATCTTCACCATAGTATTTCTACCTTAGGTGCTTACTACTTCGGAGATATATAAATATCTCCTACTCTACTCAGTTATTCACTAGATAAATCTAGCTACCCTTTCGATAGTCTCTGAACTTTCTCTCTAATATTAGAGAGCTTAGCTGCTGATTGCGAATTATAAATACTACTTAGAGTTTCCTCATATAGCATCCTCTAACTTGTTTCTGATTTTCATCTCCATATAGGCATAGAGGCTTTATCGTGTCCCAGCAATTCAGTAAGTTTTTAACGCATTGTTTCCAATACGTGCAACCCAACCTTTACAGTCAATTGCGATTTATAATCATGTCTAAGCCATTATTTTCTCTGATGAGACCTTCGAGAATCGTCACGATTTTCTCATCAGGTTGAGTCATATGCTCATAAAGATATTTATAAGCAATATTGTATGTCATATTGTAGCTCTTATGCAGAATATTTATAATAACCTGCTGTAAGAGACCACAAAGACAATGGTAACTTAATTTAATCTGATCAGATCTTAAACTAGAGTCAGGAGCAATAACACAGCGTGCTGTGTAGTTTAAACGTCCCCCAAAGAGGGTTCTCACAGCTCCCTTCTTGCCGCTCAAAATCTGATTAATACTCTCATCTAACTCCATATACTTCATCTGAAGTCCAAACAAAAGTTGCTCTTTGGGTTTATTCTTACGGTTAATCTTATAGCGATCGTCATTAATACGAGCAGCTAGATTAGCCATAATATTAAAGATTGCGTTCGTGTCCTCAAAGTGGAGTTCCATATTCATATATGCTAATTACTTATCATATACGATTCCGAATTATGAGCACTACAATAGTCCGTTACATATTGTAGAATTCTCTCCAACGGCTTTAATTCCCGTATATGGTGTACGGTACAAAATTATTTTACATTCTCTAATATTCCTATACGCCTTACAGCGTGGATTTAATTATTAGAATATGCCAAAGATTTTAAATTCAATGCAGCATTTAAATCTCTATCAATTCGTAATCCACACATAGGACAAATAAAAGTTTCTTGACTTGCAAAAGTCTTGTAAATATATCCACAATTACTGCATGTCTTTGTAGAAGGATATTGGCTATCTGCAATAATTACAGGAATCCCTCTATTAGCAGCTTTATATTTAATTTGAGTATGAATCTTATTAAATACTAATTGTGGAATAAATTTATTCATCCATTTTCCTTCAGATAATATATGACGAACTTTAATATCTTCAATAACTATAGCTTCAGGATTCTTATCTACTATTCTTTTAGTAGAAGTATGGATGGTAGTATCTCTTTTATTTGTAATCTTGTTGCATGTTTTACGAAATTGCTTCATTAATTTTTGCATAGATTTGGACTTTGGAATATCCTCGTACTTGGTTCTCGTACTTTGAGCTTGTTTAATAATAGAAGCTTGATATCTGCTTAATCGTCTTTGCTGGCGTCTCTTTCGCTTTTCAAGTTTACGAGTATCAGGAAGATTATAAATCTCACCATCAGAAGTCGTAATCATTTTGCGAATTCCTACATCAATACCAATTGCATCATGTTTAGGAATATTAGACATATCAATTATAGGCATTTCTACTTTACAGTAGAACCAGTACATATAATCATCAAATTCAACTCCAGTTACGTAAAGTCTTTTACCTTCTGGAATATTATGATTTGCAGCATAGACCAAACCTTTTCCAGATTTAATTCCAGAAATTTGAATATATTGTCCTTTAATATGGCACCTTTCACATCTAGTGCCAAAAGACTTTTTATCAGTTCTTCTAGATTTGAATTTTGGATGGTTTGCAGTATGATTAAAGAATCTTTTATATCCTCTATCGATATCAAGAATAGCTTGTCTTGTCAAACTAAGCCCTATATCAATCCAGCTGTATTCTTTGGTCTTCAGTAAATCCGAGAATTTCTTAGACATACTGTAGTAAGAGATATATTTATTCTCTTTCTCAGCCTCATTTTGAAATTCTATGACTAAGTTACATACAGCGCGGTAAATATCAATTATATGAGCAATTTCTTTTTTCTGCTCTTCTGTAGGATAAATTACTACTTTATATCCTACTAATCTTTCTGGATTTGCAAGTAAGCTAAATGCTATTCCTTACACCTCCTTTCTAATTGTATTTACTAGAATATTAGATAGATAATAATTTTGTACTTTAATTAGTATATATGACTTTTCTTATAGACGCAACTCTATAAAAGTGACTTCGATCACTCTAGGTCACCACTATCTTTTCAAATAGTGTGTAGATCATTTCTGCATCCTATATAAATATAGGAGCTGGATTTTTCTTCTGCCATTTGCTTGCAGTTCTACTCCCCGGCCAGGGGATGATCGTTGAACCTTTACCATTTTACAGGTAAATGGCTGCTAAACACCCATTGTACTAAGCCTTAAGATTTAACCATAGCTCATCTCTAGCATTTCTTTCTACTTTCGTAACCATCACGCTTGTCTTTTCAAACTACGTTGTGGTAGCTAGAGCTTTAGGGATTCAAAGCAATTAACCCAGGAGAATATGCAGGTTACCCTACATACTGTGAAATCTGTTTAGATTGCACCGCCTTCGAGCTTAAACGGACGCAAATGAATAGTATAGACAGGGATAGATTGAGTAAATACTTTTGCTCTGTTTTTCATAATGAGATCATAATGATCTTTCTTGTCAGGCCGCTTATTGACATAGAAATCACAGACCTCATCGAATCTTTCATAGAATTCTGTAAGGCCAAGATTCTTGAAAGGTTCATCTTTAGTTCTTACAGGTTCTACTGTATGACCATCTTCATCCTTTTTATCATTAGGAGTAATGATATCCATAAATGTAGACTGGCCAATCAAGCTAGCCAGATTCATATACAGATTAGGATGAATGATATGGTACGGATCCTTTAAAGTAATCCAGCCAAAGTAGGTGAAGTTATCATCTACATACTTAACCTGGGTACCACATACAGGACAAGTCTGACCATTATAAAGACGAGTAGACAGATATCCGCATTTACAGCGATATCTGTTTCCATAAGGATTTGCATCCTGTAATGTCTGACCATACTTAGTAGAGAAAATACCATTCTCATCTTTCAGGTCATCTTTGATTGCTTTCGGAGCACTAATGATAAATCCATTACCAGAAGTAATGTCTTTAACCTTCTCTTTGTCTAGATCAATCAACTCCATTCGAGTTTCATAATCATACTTCTCCGAGTAGGGATACTTACTTCTTACATTAATCTTTGCGGCCATAGTACTCTCCTTTATAATCATAAATTGTTCTAGCTCTATTGATATCATTGAGAATATATCCAAAGGTCTCGATAGCAACATCGATGTCGTTTTCACATCTTTCGATATCGAAATCATATGCATACATGACAATGAGATTAATAAGCAAAGTTTCATCGATTTCTTTTACCTTATAGGCTTCTTTAATCAAAGCGACTAAAGATCCCCATTTGGAATAAAATTTAGTAGCTTTATCATAAACTACTAACTGCTCCTCTTTTCTAGAAAGATCATAGCTAGACTTTAATTTAAAAAGTCTATCAACAATGTTAGTCGGAGGACTAACAGTTCTAGAATGAATATACTTTTTTACTTTCATCTCATACCTCCTTGAGTAAATTGAATCATCTTATGTACTTCAGCAGCTGTATGAATATCAGAAATAACACTGACTACTCTCTTATCGCCTTCTATTCTGGAACAGACAATATCGATAAAGTTATCATACAAACCCTGAATAAAATAAAGATTAAATTCTTCATCACTATAGATAATTATATGAGGATCAATACCAGAGAATTGATTGTTTAGATTTCCTGAAATTCTAATACATTTAAGCATCTTTCTATCAGGACTAGAAATAATAGGGTCGCAAGATACCGCTTTTTTAATTATATTTCTAGCATCTTCACAATTCACTCTATATACAATAGCATTACTATAGATGAAAGCAGTACGGGCAAATGCCTTGATAGTGAATTCGTTTTCTTCACCATCTCTTAAAACAATATCGAATTCAGCTCTTCTATTGATAGCCATAATCCCTAGCATTCCTTTCAATTAGCTTAATATCGTTTATTGAGCTGTTTGAGGGATAATAAAATCTTAAAAGAGATGCCTTACTTGAAGGCATCTCCAATCTCATCAAGATTGTCAATGACATTCGAGACAAGTTCATCAAAAGTGGTAGAAGTAGTAGAAATCATAGTGCTAAGAAGATCACTGGACTTTTCTTTAATAATTCTTGTAGCCTTATCTACCTTAACAGTAGCTTTCTCTACAAGTCTGATATCTTCAACTTCTCCCTTTTCTTTTTCTCCATCATAGAAATCAGACAGAATATGATTGTTTGCAGCATCAAACTTCTCATTATTCTTAATGAGACTCCGTCTAGAAACCTTGTTGTAATCCATAGTGATCAAATTCCTTTCACAATAAATATAGAGATCAATCAATCTCTATAGATATAATATATTCTTGAAAGGCATTTTATATAAAAAAATAAAAGGGCTCATAATAGAGCCCTTTTAAAATTTTATTTAATGTAGGGTTGAGAATATTCAATGGAAGGTCCAACGTCAGTATTGTTCCAAGGCTGATCCAGATACTTCTCAGAATTGACAAAGCCAGCTCTCTTGGTATAAATTTTAATCATTTCCAAGCACTCATTGACCTCGATATTACGGATCCATTCATGGCATTCGGACTCGCTATCAAATACAGCAAACGGATAATAGGTATTGCTGTTCTTGCTAATTACATCGATATTGTACTGGATGTCGGCATCAGTCCGATAACCAAAGCCCTTAGCAACCAAAAACTCATGGCCGATAGAACGCATGTTTCCATCCTTATCGGTAAGCATGATCTTCCATCGCTCAGTTTCGTCAAATCTGAGAATGATATAGGGCTTCCTATTGGCATGAAGGAAATACCTCTCTACGCCGGGAAAATCATTGAGCTTTACGTACTTGAATTGCATTACTTATCCTCCGATTCCTCATTTGCTCTCATGATTGCATCTTGGTTGACAATTTTATCGATAAGATTAGCACGATCAATTGCTCCATAGAAGAAGAAGAAATCGTGATCAATGTCCCACCAGAAATTGTCTTCATTGACTTTGTCCCATCTAGATTTGGGAGGACCAACCTGATAATGTCTATCAGCAAAGCTAATCCACTCTTTGAGATGATAACCAGAAATCTGCTTCGGGTTATTGAACTGGATGAATTCACTGAGGGTCATCTTAATCTGTTCCCAGTCTTCATTCTTACAGAAGACCAAAAGAGGAACATCGTTGGCATTCTTAATATCGGGATGGATATGGATATAATATTCACCCACATTATCAAGAATACGATTATAGGACTTCGGCAAAGCTCCCCATTCAAACTCTGCCGAACCCATATAGTCGAACTGAATATTCTTATCCAGTTCAGAATGCTTGGAATTATTGATTTCGGTGCGGAAAGTACCGCGTTGAACAAGATACATATGCATTTTTACATGTCCTCCCATAGTACAATTTTGCCTTCTCTTAATGTAGCAGGCATTTTGATAATTCTTTGATTTTCACTCCCTCTAAACTTAAGGGAGATATTCTTTCTCTCAGCAATGAAAGGCCCATCGACGAGCATATCGATATTCTTAAGAATATCATCAGTATACTCGGTATGAACTCTTCCATCTTCAGGCTGAATATCTTTATCCAGCTCATATCCACTGAAAAGCCAGATATTTGCTTTAGGAGCTTCCTCTCTAACTCTCTTGAGGAATTCAGAAACTCCCTGCTGATTCTTGGGCTCCATTGGCTCACCGCCAAGAATGGTAAGCCCATCAATGTAGCTCTTATTCAGGAATTCAATAATATAATCCTGAATGTTTTTCGAAAACTCGGGGCCATACTCAAAATCCCAAGCAACTTCATTGAAACAATCTTTGCAGTGTCTAGTACAACCCGACACAAACAAAGACACTCTGACACCAGGCCCATTGGCAATGTCGCAGTATTTAATCTCAGAGTAATGCATATGGATTCCTCCCTATTATTCATCAAATGGAGCATTGTTAATGACATCCCAAGTGTCTTCGGTCTCCTCTGTTTCTTTTGCTATGTTCTCATAAGCATATCTAAGCTTCTGAGCACGATCATTTGCAATGATGAAGTTCAGATAGTAGTATGCCTCTGTTTCAGTATAGAAGAATCTATCAATACCACTATACCGATCGATAATTTCTTTTTGGAGATAGCTGATGCAGTCATCAACCGTCTTGACATCTTCGGTTAGATGATCATAGAAATAATCACCGAATGTATCATTGGTCACAAAGTATCTCTTTTTCCTATTTGCAGGTTGCATGCTTTGAGGCATCTTGTAGATAGGATATTTACCAACTTTGCCACAGAGCTCTAATAGATTTCTTTTCATGTGTAAACTACGTCCTTTCAAAATTTAATCATTTATTGCTTGGTTTCTATGATAATAATATCTAATTATATTAAAGAGAAATAACTGGGAGACTAAATATCTCCCAGTTATATAATTTAATCATCAGGTAAGAATGCCTTCATAGGATCCATCTCTGTAAAGTTAAGCTGATCATCATGGAACAGCTTCATGGATAAGAGCTTAAGCTTTGAAGGAATTTGAGGAGTGGCACTTCCTACATTCTTAATTCCAAGTCTGTAGAATAGATTGCCAGCACATGCATTACAAATGCCATTCTTAGCTTCACACATAGAAGAGAAACGAAGTTTCACTTTCTTACCAATAAATCGATCTCTATTCTCAGAAGTAATCTCTACGAGTTTATTTCCGACAATAGCATAGCTGTACATAATCATATTGATATTCTTGTCATTGACATTCATCTCAATATAACGTTTAGTACCACAATCACTTCCCTCAGGAAGTAATTCAATGTGCTGGAAAGCAGCCATAAACAGTTTTTCCATATATTTACTATCTAGACGCAACTCTAATAGTTCTGGTCAATTCCAGATCACTCTCATTTCGAGACGTGTGTAGACTATTTCTTCATCCTAATTATTTAGGAGCTGGATTTTTCTTCCGGCATAAGCTTCCGGTTCTACTCTCCCTCCAGGAGATAGTCGTTGAACGTTCATCATGACTATAGATAGTTTTAGATGATTCGATGCATGAACACCCATTGTATTGAGTTTTAGGATTTAACCATGACTCATCTCTCACTTCTTTCTACTTTCGTAACCATCACGCTTAGAGTTTCCTCTTACGTTGTGGTGTGAGAGCTTTAGGGATTACCTGCAATTAACCCAGGGCACTGCACTCATTACTGAATGCATGGGGAAGTCAAGCTATTAAGAGCTTAGTCTCCCAATATCCGCCAACCTCAGTCTTCTTAGAACGAGCATAAGGACCAGCGGCAAGTGTATTAGCAATAGCAGAATATTCTTCTTTACTAATGCCATCAATATAGTTTGAAGTGATCATATTATAACCCTTGTTTGGTGTAGGGTCTTTAACAGCTCCACGCATGATAAACATGTTTTTGAAGTTGTTACCAAAGGAACCACCTGCACCAGAGTTAAACATATCCATTGCTGGATCATCTTTCATGAGATCCTTAGCATAATCAAGAAGTTCATTAGAGATCTGGTCAAATACCTTAACGCTATTATCATCCTTAGCATCTAATTCTGCTTTATGCTCTTTAAGAAGTTGTGCTTTCTTCTTATTGATTCGCTTAGTAATAGTGAGCATATTATCAGAGTGATTAGGAGCTAAGATCGAAACGTAAGGCATCATCTTCTGAGATTTCTTACAGAACTTCTTATAGGTTTCTGTATCAATCTTACCCTCAAGCATTAGATAACCCATCTGGTTAAGAATCTTTTCATAAGTCTTACTGGTGACATTATCATTCGTATAAGGGAAGAACTGAAGCAGAACAGGATCACTTTCAAAAAAGAATTTATTGAAGATAAGCCTACCAACTCCTGTGGTAAACTTATTTTTATTTTTTCTTTCTTTTCCATTAGCCATGGTACCGCCATAAGCTCCTACTGGAACCTCGATAAGGTCATAAGGATTAAACCTAGGACCATTACCAAAGTCTCCAAAGTTATTCATAATAAAGCTAGTGGTGATATCAGGTTCTTTAATAGAGAGAAGATAATCAATATCTTCTTGCTTTGTAATCATCTTAGAGACACGCTTTTCCATAATTACAATGGTCTCCTCTCATGTCAATTTACTTATAAGTTCGCTATACGAAAAAATAAGGGAGATAATGAAATCTCCCTTATTGAATGCTTATAAAAGCATTCGTGATATAGTTGTGTATTGATTTAGATTTCCTCTGACCTTATCAGAAGGTGTTGAAGAGATAGATGTATTAAATCTGGAGTCTCCTTTCCATCCAATAGAGCCATGATTAGAACCTGCGTGAACCTCTAAACCATTTCGAGTAAGTAAATGCATATTGCCATCTGCTGTAGCTAGTTTACCATAGTTAAGTAAGAATGTTTCGAGATCTTTTCTGATCTTCATCCTAGTTCCATCAATAGGATTTGCTTCAATGATTGACTTGATAACTGCATAGCTTCTAAAGTTTACATCTAAAGTTTTAAGCTTATCTTGTAAGCATTCAAGAATCATATCTTTTGATTCTCCTGAATACTTATCTTCTTCAGTGCCTCGATAAAGAAGAGGAATTTGCTTATTAGCTTCTCTATCCTTATATGAGTTAATCTGAATTTCCAATGAATGAATCTTGCCATTAAGTTTCTGATTATCTAACTTAAGCTGTTTGTTTTCTTCTTCATACTCAGTGCAAATTTGATTAGCAGTTTCTACTGTCTGCTTCATCTCATCCACATCATCATAGACACCTCTAATAGCATCATTCTCTTTCTGGAGAGTTTCTACCATTTCATAGAGTTCATAAAGCTCATCTTGAAGTGATTTGCTAGGACGGATTTGAACGAATCGGATTTTCTCTTGTTTTGCTTTTCTTACTTGCTCGATAAGATCTAAGTTGCCATCACGCAATGTCTTGATAAGGTTATTAGCTTCTTCAAGTTTTCTATTAAGGCTTCTAATCATATCCATAAGATCGCCACATACATACTTCAATTCTATTGCTCTTGTATTAGCATCTACTGCTAATGAAATAGCTTGAACTGAATTTGTTATTGTTGGCATATTCATTTTAACTTTTCCAGCATGCTTCTTCATTTCTTGTTGGATCCAGTTCTCTTGCTCCACTGAGATTCGATAAAGCTCATCGAATTGGTCTTTAGTTAGGTTCTTATACTTTGGTACTTTCTTTGCTTCTTTTATGAATTCATCTTTTGGCATAATAGCCATATATATTTCTCCTTTGTAGTATATTTAATAGCCAGTTGGATACTGGTTATTCTACTACTATAATATGCAATCATAATAAAATATAATCACCCAGCCCCATTATAGGAGCTGGGTGTAGTTATTTTACATATGGATATGATAGATAATATCAATACCCTTGGTGATATCAATCATCGGCTCATTAGGAATATTGAGCTTGGTAAGAGGACGGATATCATTGAAGTAGAGAGCTCCATTGACTTCCTTAGGCCAGCAGTAGCAGAGAGAAACAGAGTTAATCTTAGCACTGTCGATACCAGTAGTAGCAATGAAGTAATCTCTAATATCTTCCTTGGTAACCTTGAGAGTCAGTTCCACATAGGTCTCAGCAGAATCAGTTTTCTGAGACTCGAAGACGTTCTCATCAATAGGAGTACCATCGATGTACTGCTGCTTCAGAACAGGATCACCATCAAAGCGCTTAAAGTAATAAGCAATATGGTCACCAGATTCAACACGACCAAAATATGTCTCACGAAGATCAGCAGAGATATCATTGGTAGAGATGGGATAGCGGAAAGGAATCAGCATATCAGGTGCAATCCATTTAGTATAATCGACTGCATAAACCTGAGAGCTTTCATTACCGCAACCATCAAGACCAAGGCAGAACAGAAGAACCTTCGGATCGCTCTCAGTAGCATTGGTATGAGCGTCGATATTATGTGTCTCGTCACCTTCAGGAGTCACAATACCAAGCTTATCATTATAGCTAGGAGTCACTTCAGGATCAGGAATATCAAAAAGCTTATGAGCAAGAAGACCAGAACCAGAGATAATGACCTTATTATGAAGGCCCTTAAAGATCACCTTGCCAGTATCATGCTCAATGATATCAATAGAAGTCTTCAGAGATGAATTACTCAGAAGACTAATCATATCATTATTTTTAAGTCCATCATACAGGACCATCTTTTTATCAGCCATAGTAGGAATTCCTCCTTATATTAACGTAGCGCTTACAATTTACTTATATGTTTAGAGGGGCGTTATATACTAAACCTGCTCATCTCTTTTGATAAGAGCCCAGTCAGTAAGTTCAACGTTCTCTTTAGAATCATAATGAATCTGGAATTTATCCAAGATACAGAACATGTCTAAGAATTCCAAGTCAGTTCTCTTTACGTGGATATCAAGAGATTCATAAATACAAACAAGAGACATCTTGAGAAGCTTAATTACCTTCTGATAATCTTCTTCTCCATCGACAATAATATCTTCACGAAGGTTCTTATTGACCCAAGTTCTGATATCGAGATAGACATCCTCGACAAGCTTAACTTTCTCTTCATAAGTCATATTAGCTCTAATAGACTTAATAAGATCAAAGATAGCCATAATCTCATCTTTCTCGAACCATCTTTCAAGACGTAAGTCATCAATAAGACGAATTACATTCTCAAAATCATCATCGAGATAGTAGATTGTATTCAATCCAAGGAAATCAACCTTAAAGGATTTAAAGAAGTTAATAACCTTAGAGATATAAACTTTAACTGCTTCAGCAGAGAATGCGGGAAGATTATGGAAGAGAGACTGGTAATCATCCAAATCAATATAATTCTCTAGGCAACTCACGATATTATCAATGACTGTACTGATATAATTCTTTCTTTCTTCTTCCTTCTCAATAGCCAAGCAATCAAGAAGAGTATAATACAGAAGAGGTTCTTTGTGCTTAAAGTATTCACTATAAGTGATATGCTCAACACCATCTTCATCAGGAGCTTCTTTATAGAATTCTCCTGTTTCAGGATTCTTGAAATGATCAAAAGTAAGCTCTACAGTCATAAGAGAGTTATAAAGCTTCCAGTAGATCAGATACTCTCTCAGATTATTGGCATCATTCATACCATCAATGAGAGCATCTCTAACTTCAAGGTTATTGGTAAACAGATCCATCATTTGTTCAAAGGAAGGAATCTGACCATCAGGAATTCTGAACTTCATAAGACTATCAAGAGCATCCTGTTTACCATGATGCAGTTGAATATATCCAGCAAGTTCAGCCATATCTGCTTTAAAGTTAAAGCCATTTACAATATGCAATACAGATACTTGATCTGCACCGACAATATCATCTTTAATTCCATAATAGAAATAAGATAATGCTGTCAGCATAGAGAAGACATCTGCAAGAGAAAAAGTATGGCCACTATCAATGAAAGGAAGCTTCAATCTAAGAAGCTTTTCCATCTCATAATTATCAAAGAGCATATTAAAGAAGTAAGATTGTTCGACAGACATCTTAGCGATATCATAGATTGTATCGATAGAAATATACTTAGTACGAATGATATTAAATTCTTTTGCTAATACTTCTTTCTTAACTTGCTCATGCTGTTTGCCACCATCCCAAGTTACATCTCCTTCAGTAATCTCATCATAGTCGATATGATTAGAAGGAACTCTGATATAGTCATTCACATTGTCTTCCAAAGGAAGCTTAATGAATTTAAGAGTAAATTGCTTTTCAGGATCTTCATCAAATACATACTCTCCAGTAGAAAGATCAACGTTGTGATCCTTTAAGAGATAGTACTTAAAGACTTTAATATTATCAAATCCAAAGAGAGAACAAATATCCACCATACACTGAGCACTAGATTTGTACTTCAGTAATGTATGGATATTCTTAATCATTGCAATTTGATATTTCAAAGGAATCTCAGGGAAGAATTCAACGCCATAAGATTCAAAGAGATATTCAACAGAGCGAATATCAAAGATCTCTTTTCTAGTAATGAATTCTTGCACTCGAGAAATAATATCGATGAGTGTAGTCAAAACAATAAAGACTGCTAAGACATGCTCATAGTAATCAGATTGATGCTTATAAGCTTCAGAGTAAATAGTTCTCATGGTATAAGTTCTATTGTTCTGGAGCTTCTCTACATACATCTCTCTGATAGATTCGGAACTAATCTTGGGTACATAAAGAGCATCAAAAGGTCCTGCTTTACGAGCAGTATAGATATCGATCTTCTTAGCTCCAAGATGCTTAAGAAATCCTCTATTAGTAGGATCTTCTTCATAGAGTCTCTCTAAGATATCTTCTTTTTCAAGAATAGAGATAGTACCACTATCCATCTTATGAACAGGCATTGAAATATCAATACCATCCAAACTACTAGGAAGATCTTCTTCCTTAAGATATACATCAGGATAGTCTACAGGAGGCTGTCCATTAAGCATTCTATAGTAGTTATTCTTCTCCTCATAATGCTCACTATACCATTTCTTCATGCATTCAAGCAATTGATCTTGCTTAACCTGACTGAGTGTGGTATATCTCTTAGGATTATAATAGATATTCTTGGCAATAGTCTCAGGAAGACCAAGACCATATTCAATACCCATAGAATCCTTGGTAGAGGTCAGAACTTCATAAGGGATATAAGTAAAAGTACCAAGGATGGCAGTACCATCCATGCAAGAGAGATAATTTTCAGCATCTCTTAAAATTTCAAGAGTTTCATTTTCATCGGCTACACCTTTAAGTTTAAGAACTGTTCCTAAACCAAGTTGTAAGGTGTAATACACGAGTTCATCCACATAAGGGTTATCTGAGTAGACCTTCTTGATTTCGATAGGCAAGTATGATCACCTCACAAAATTTGTCTTATTTCTATGTGAACAGGTCGATTAAATAAAAAAAAGTACTCCAGAGCCGCATGTGTAACGGCTCTGGACATCTTATCCCTTTACGGCGGGATCACCTACCGAAGCATTCTTTAATTTTAAGTATTTACGATGTAATACCAAGCAGGATACCCGGCGAACCAGAATATGGAAAATACTTTCTTCGTACTTGGCTATAGGCAACAGTTCGGAAGAACACATCATCGATGAGAAAGGCTTCACACCAAGCTACGCCATACTTCTGATCATTTCTCAACTGCGGTATTCGGTAATTACAAAGGACAAAGGAAGCAATGAAAGCTTGACCAACTGTCAATAGATTGTTATTGTATTTATATTCTATAAAAATGAATTTAATATAAGAGGGGAACATACTATTAAATACTAGCATAAGGAGATTATGAGATCATGGAAGAATATAATCCTATGCCTGGTATAGATTCATATCAAGAAAATATGAATCCTTGTATCAGTAGTCCGAATAGCGTTTATGCTATTCAGTTTTACCAAACTAGGGATTCATTGACTGATGTAGATACCTACAGGCAATTCTTGAAAAACGTAGAAATGAGAGTGAGGAAATCCGAAACTTATAAGAATTATAAATCTTTTCTTATGGATCTAGGGTTTGATCACTGTCAAGTACATGGCTACATTAATTCTACAATGGCAACATTGGAAATGCACCATGCTATCATGACACTCTTTGACATTGCTATGCTTATTACAGAGCACTTGCTAAATACCGTTGGTTATGTAAGTACTTTCGATGTTGTACAGCTTATCAAAGAAGAGCATAAGAATGGAAACGTGGCCTTAGTTATGCTTTCAAAAACCCCTCATCAACTATATCATGCCGATAAATCATTCTTCATCCATCCTGATATGTGTATTGGAAATTGGCCTGAACTCTTGAGAAAATACAATAAAGGATTAACTCAAGATCTTGCTTTCAATCTTCTCTACTATATCAAGAAGGCTATTGAGAATGGTTGCACTGTGGATAATAATCTGCTGGAACTGAGGGATCAAATTAAAGATTGGAGTAAAATGCTATGAATATCGAGGTGTTTTTAATCTTAGTTTTAATTGTTGCAGTTCTTGCTGATATTTTCCTTATTGTATTGATTCATAATATGAGAAAGTCTGTCAATGACAATGTCAAGACAGAGTACTATAAATGCAATGTCAATGCTACTGTCGATGAAACAATTCCTAAAATTCTAGACTTGTATGTGCAGAATGTCTTCAGCGATTATCAGGCTAAATATCTTGCTTCTGAGACCAAGCAATATATTACGCCTGACCATGAACAAAAGATCCTGAAAGAAATGGGGACTCTTTGTGCTGACAGATTTAGTCCTGCTATGGCAGATAAACTGTCATTATTCTGGAATTACAATGAAATTGGTGCAGTGATTGCTGATAAAGTGTATTTAACAGTTGTTGCCTATGTTGCCCAAAATAATGCAATCTATCCGGAGGAACCTAAACAATAAAACTAAGATACAAAAAAAAAAGTAGAGTGCTGGATTGGCACTCTACTTTCTCTTTTAATCATCATACCACTTAAAATATTTAATACTAAGAACTCTATTAAAATCTCTCAAGATCTTTTCATTATAATTTATATCAATAAGGTTCATCATCATCGGATTAGCTATATCTGATTCAAATGAACCAAATCGATCAAAGTTTACAATTCTAAATCTTGATGTAGGATTAAGAGTTCTATAATATCCAATATCAAGTGACTTGCTGATATACATCTGATGGAAATTACTCAAAAGAGTTATAGCCATAGCAACTCCGTCGACCTGAGCTGTATAGAATAACTCTTTAAGAAAGTCCAGCATAAAATGTTCATGGAGTGCTGTCGACTGCGCTCCTAAACCTTTTACTATCAGACTTTCTTGTCTTGTCATCTGGTTGAAGTAATAGAGATACTTAAGATCTTTGACTTTGTAATATGAAGAATATACTTCAGCATCTTTGAAATAGACAAATTCAGATACCTGCTGATATTTGATAGGTCTATTTCCTAAGATATATACTGCATCATTATCGATCTCTAGTACCTCTTTATCTTCTATATCATTTAGCTCAAAGAATTTTCTTTTTGCTTCAATAATACCCTGAGACAAGATCTTAGAGAGATGAGGATCAGATCTTAAAAAGTTTCCGATCCAGATCTCTCTATTGATCTTTTCCATATTGAAAAGCCACTCATAAGTGGCTTGATCAATTACACCAGCTTCTCTAAAGATAGAAATATTGGCTTTTCTAATATCATAAACTCTAATAATAGAATTTACAATACATTCCACAGATGAGGAATATCTATAGTTATTCCAAGCTGTGCCTGCCATTATTATCACTCCTCTTTAGGGACTTCTATAGGACCATAATAGCCCAAAACAAGAGCCAATTCAGCATCTTCTTGAATCTGAATGATTCCTCTGACACTAAAAGACCCATTATCTTTCACACACTCAAGATCCCCAGGTTCATTAATGATATAAGAATTATAACCATATCTTGCTTGAATGAATTTGGATAGATATTCCAATATCATATCCCTAAACAGACCTTGAGAGTAATATATAATAACACAAGCTTCTGGATCATCATATAAAGGAAGAACCAAGCTCATGAAAGTAAAGAAAGCTTCCTTACTATTTGCGATGAAGTTAAAGTATGCTATATCAAAATCTGGAGACTCATCATAGCTTCTTAGAACTTCATCAGGAAAATATTCAGGATTAGGAATTAAGGCTTGAAGTGGAGTACCGATATTATATGGACTAGAGAGATTATACTCATAGAAATGATATCTCTCAGGTCTAATACTCATAAGCCATTCCTTAGTTTGAGGAAATGGAGTGAAGATAATCATAATGCCTCCATAGGATCTGCCATGACCCTATTTCCTTCTTTAAGCTGTTTACGAACAAAGTTGAAATAGGAAATATACTCCATGATATCATCAGGATGATTTACCATAGGATGAAGTTCCATAATCAACTTCTGCAAACAATTGGGATCAATCTCCATATCCACAGGATACACATACAAGAACTCCTGAGGAGTAAGAAGATTATTCTGATAGAGCATACAAATATTATTGGGAATATATGCTCCATGCATAATGCCATTAGGCTGTCCTTCAAGACCAAGCTGAAGACCATAAGTATTCAGCAAGAATCCTAAGAACTGATTCATACACTGTACTTCAATATCCTCGGTACCAAAGATGAAACCGATAGGAATATTATTGACTATAGCAGAAATGATAGTTGCAAAATAGATGGTGCTCTCAGGCATCATCAATGCATTATAGTACGCCATCTGGAAGTTTGCAAGATCATTATCAAGCAAGAAGCTAATAGCTTCATATCCAGGCATTAAACAAGTTGCAGACAGACAAGAAGTTCCATATTGAGGAGATCTCAGATAGTCTGGGATCTCCTCGGTCATAAGGATAATCTTCCCACCATTCATAAGAATAGTGTCTGCCATATCTTTGGTCTGAATGATCCATGCATTAGCAGGAACGTCATTCATAGATTATTCCTCCTTATCCTCCACGTCAGGAGACATAATGAACTTAGAAGCTACCTTGGCATTAGTGGCTTTCTTAGAACCACCAGCCTTCTTAGCTCCAGAAGACTTCTTGGTGGTCTTCTTTGCAGGACGACCATCAGAAACTTCTCCAAGATCAATTTCAGCTTTCTGCTGAGTAAAGGTCTTCATCGTATTATCGATACTTTCCTTTACATCCTCTTTAAGCTTCTTAGTGAACTCAGAATCATTATCATCATTAGCCACCTTACGCTCTTCTTCAACAGCCTTTTCTTCGACTGCTTCTTCTGCCTTAACAGCTACCTCCTCTGCAACTTCTTTAGTTACAGATTCGGTAGTTTCAGTAGCAGGAGTTTCAACAGTTTCCTGTTCTGCATCTTTTTCTTCAGTCTCAGAAACCTCAGTCTTGGGCTCTTCAGGCTCTTCAACTTTATGATTTGCCTCTTCTTCAGCTGCTACAGTGAAACTATTAATAGAATCATAAACAACTACATCACCCTTCTGAATCACAGGGTGGATATCTTTAAGACTCATCTTAGCATGAGGCTTAGGAGACTTCATTTCATTTGCAATAATATTAGAGGAACGAGCGAACTTAACCTCTTCGCCAGTAGCTCTATTAACAAGGATAACGTCCATAGGATATTTACCTCCTCGAGTAATTATAAGATCGTTGGCGGGATTTTCATCTTGTAAATCAGATGCAAAATACCGTCTACCACATCTAGTACAAATGAGCTTATTGAATCCATTATCGTAATCAATAAGACCACCACAGCGTTTACCAAATTCATCTATATTACTACAGAATAGCTTCGCTCCATCCAATGGATATACATAGGGATAGTCCAGTAATACTGGACCAAACCCAGAGCGAATACCCCAGTTCAAGAAATAGGCCTTGCCAATATCTTCTGCTACATATTTACCAATGAGCCTATCAGTGATAATCTCAAAGACTGCATCAGAGACTTCTTGAAACTCTTCTTTACTAGTAATAGGTAAGACTCTTTCGATAGTTGCCATAGTTCCGCAAGGCGTACTATTAAAGATCTTGCAGACATAAGGCTTTAAATACTGCTGATTCTTAAACTCAGCATTATTATCATTCAAGCCAACTCTATCCAGGGCCACTTTAAGAACGAAACTAGGATCTTCATAGTATCTATAAACAATTCTATTCGTTCCACCACTAAGCCTGCTGAATCCTTTGGCTTTCATAATAGAATTCAAAGCCTTGATTTTTATATCATTCTTATTTCTAAGAATGAGATGCTTGATATAAGCAACTTCATCTGGAGTAAAGAATGCACTTACAGGAGGACCTTGAAGCATATCAAAGTAATCTGCAGGCATCAGAGTTCTAGACCTCATTCTAGAGGACAGAAAATCCATTTTAGCCATATTACTTACACCTCATTTGTTTCAAATGAAGCATTCTTAAATAATTCAAGTCTTCTTGCTAATTCTTCATCATCCATATCATTGAATGTAGGATGCTCCATAGATGCTTTAATCTGTTCTCGTATATCTAATCCCATAGGTTTATCGGGATTATATATCTCCTCCTCTCCAGTTACCATATTCATCTTGACGATCTTATTAATGGACTGCTCAAGCGGCATACCGACAATGTCAACGCCCGGCTTAGCAATAATCCAATCACCGTCTTCGATGTAGGGTCTGGTTCTATAATGATTAGCTTCTTCTTTAGCTTTTTCTAAATCTAATCCAGCACCTCCAACTTTCTGGACAAGATCCATAAACTTCCTATCATTTTCTTCTCTACGTCTCTTTCTATTCTCATCTCTAACTTTTCTAATACCCTCCATGAAGGCATCCTTGTTAAAGGTCAGAGTAGACTGCGTAGCTCTACTATAAGCCCATCTAAGTTCGAGCTCTTTCTGATAGGTATAATTCAAGGACTTGGCAAATACTGTAAAGACATTTCCATCACAATGATCAACCTGTCTCTCAGGTGCATTGAGATACATCATTGCGGATTTATAATCCATCATAGCTTTATAATATTTATAGCGCTGGTCATTAATGAACCACTGGTCCATCTTTTCTCTACTATTGATAAAGTCAATAGGCTTCTTACGTGTAGGAACTTCTACTCCATTACGCATAAGAACAGTAGCTTCTCTAAGCTTCTTCTTATTCTCATCAACACGCTTACGGTTCACACAGAACAGACCCTGATAATATCTGGTCAGATTTCCTCTACCATCAAATGCTCCAGGAGGATAGAACAGACCATCATCATCCACATCATTAGGATCCTGATTAAGTGTACCAAAGCACTTCTTTACATCAAATCTCTTTTCCTTTCTTCTATTAACTTCTTCATTCTGGCCTAAATAAGTGCTAGAGATTCTACACATCAGCTTATACATTTCAGAGCTATTCTGAATAAACTCTTCATAGCTGAATCCATAATAAGCTGCAAGGTTCATATTTCTCTGAATATCAGGATTAATAGCAGGCTGCTGTACAGGCTGCATGAATCCATATCCCATATAGGGATTGCTATATCCAGGGAATCTCTCCATAAATGCATTACGAAGATTATTCTGATACGCTTGATATCTATTAGCCTGATCAGATTCTCTATAGAAAGGATACTGATCAGAACCATACCATCCATGATAAACATCAGGATGGACCACTTCACCATCATAAACATCCAGATATCCATAATGCTGAGGAAGATTCATCTGACTGGGAAGAGTCGGCAATGTCAACTCACCATTCTTGATGAAAGAAGCATAAGGAGCAATCTGGGAAGGAGTCTGCTGTTGAATACCGCCAACAAAATTCCGTCCATAGTTAGGAACAGAATTCTGGACATTCATAAATCTCCCAGTGGGATTGGTAGGCATCTGAATCGACTGACCTGCCATATGAGCAAGATCAGGATTTACAGGAGCTCCAGGAATATTTACAAAGTTCTGTACATGCTCCATAGGCTGAGGCATCGTCATATTAATAGACTGCCCCGGAGCCTGGAAGCTATTAAGATACATAGGATTTCCATACTGCTGGAAAGCTGCTGCTCCAGCACTCATCACCATATCCTTAGGACTAGGATAGGGAGATTGAAACTGGGCCGCATTGGGCGACCCAGTATTAAAGTTTCCTACTCCAGGACCAACATTGTTGATCATACCCTGGAGTGTAGGAGAATTGTTTCTAAGCATTTTTACCTCCTAATTGGTATGAAGATATATTATTAATCTCCTTTCTCAGATCAATAATATACAACTCATTTCTCTTTATCAAAGAAATAATAAATGATCTTAAAGATCCCATACATAAGGCCAGTGTAGTTGAAATTACCAGCATAGCCCATTGTACTTACAGCATTATCAATGCTCTTATGTAAGGTATTGATAATATCTGCTTTATTAATCTCTGCAATGGTACCCATCTTATAATGAGCACACATAGAAATGAAAATGTCTTGAATATAGTCAAAGAGAAGCTTATCCATATATTCAATTCTTGCAGTGCTGATATTATTTGTCACTGAAATGATAGAGTCCAAGAATAGCCTCTTGATTTCAACAGTGATAGATTTACCAGCACTCTCAGCAGAAATCTGATTCTTTTTGATAAGATTCTGAAGACTAGTAATAAATTCATCAATAGTCACATTGCTCTTATCCCAATTATCCTTTTCTTTTCTATACCAAGCTTCATCGAATTGATCATTAAAATGATTTCTAGGAGGCTCTCTCCTGATATCATCTCTTCTTACAGACTCACTCCAAGCAGGAACAGGTTCTCTCTGTTCTCTGAGTCTTCCAGAATCTCTACCAACCAAGTCCACTTTAAAATTCGGTTTCCTCATTTCATCTTACCTCCAAATTAATATAGTAAAGGATTATTATATCCGCCCTTAATTAGTTGCTTATAGATTTCAATCTCTTGCATAGTGAAATTGAATCTCATAGGTATATCAGTAACTAGTCCGACATATGGATTTCCATAATGTCCTTCCCAGTTAAAGATTTCATTCAAAGGTTTGTAGTTCAGATAACGGCTAGATTTATATCTAGTCAGATTATCCCTAGATTGATTATCTACCAAATCATTATAATACTGGACTTGCCAAATGCTATGACCAATATTATCACAATTTGTATTATTGGATCTAATAAATTGCTTATCAGCTCTAAATAAGAGTCTAGGATTTGTAGGATTGATATGGCCCTTACAATGATAGAATCTTAATTTTAATCTAGAACTGATTACAGAATGATAGATGTCTTCAAACCATTCCTGGTTTGCAACAGGATTGCCAGATGTACTATACATCTGGCCATTCTTAATACATCTTACCCATCTTACCAACCAATCTCTGCATCCAAACAGACTGATCTGAGAGTCTGAATAGATATTTACTTCAAAAGGCATAGGAGACAACCAAAACAATTGTATAGCAGCATTAACAGCTAACCAAATTGCAATGATTTCTCCAGCATTATTTGTAGCATTTTCTTTTATTAAATATTGCTCCGATATAATTTTTCCACGTCGTCTATCAACCATAATTATTCCAGAGCAACTAATTTTTTTACCAACGTCAACAGAAGCATCTGTATAAATATCGATAATAGCAGCTTTGACCACTTTATTATCACCTCTTTCATAATTTATTTACTCGTTGCTACTATAATAATATCTAACCATTGTCTATATTAAAAGAAATACAGAGAAGGCCTAAACCTTCTCTGTATTTAAAGCTTGTTTAACAAGAGTAAATTACTTCTTGTTCAGGACCTTGATCTTGCCCTTGAGAGCCTCAGCAACCTTGGACAGACCCTTGACCTTCTTGGCAGCCTTGCCGTCCTTCTTGCCGCACTTGGACTCATTCAGAGCGCACTCGACAAGATACATGGCAGACTCCTTCGAGATGACGACAGTGATATCGTCAGCATCGACATTGTTGGCATCGGCAATCTGCTCGATGACATCGGGAGCCTTGTCAGCGACTTCCTCGGGGGTGGGATCCTCAGTCTCAGCAGCGGCCTCATCCTCGCAAATCGTCATGACAGCTTCCATAGCAACGTAGTACTGGCCCTTGGACTCGAACAGAACAGCGCTCTCAGCAGTCGTGACAGGCACGCCACCGTTGGAGACCATCTTGCTATCCTTGACCTCTTCAACGTTATTCGTCAGCACATCCTCAAGCTCCTCAACGGTATCCTTAACCTCACCAGAAGTGGCAGGATCCATCAGGTCCTGAGTGGCAGCTTCATCAAGAAACTTATAGGGCTTACCCAGAATCATGATATTTTCCTCCTTTTGGAAAAATAGAATTGATCAATTCCCTTATAGTATGAGGAATTTATTAATATGTTATCGCTTAAATATCAAACACCATTGGATCGATAGGCTCTTTAGGCCTTTCGACAGGTGGTTGAGGGTTTTCCATAAGATCTGTAATTCTATTTTTAAGCATTGCAGCAACATCTTCCATCTTAGGAAGTTTGTATGCACCAGAAGGATCTACATAGATAAACTTCTTACTGAGAATTGTCTTATGTTCCTCATTGTCAGAGTATCTAGAAGTTTCAATAATGCTTTCAATCTGCTCAATCTGTTCAGGAGACATATAGGGTTTATATCTATTATAGAACTCCTGCCAATGACCAAGCACTTTAGTACAAGGTACGAAAATATATTGATTGTGGACTAATTCATGAACAGTCTCAGACAAAGGAATAAGACCAACCCAAAGGTTATAATGCAGATACATAACCTCTTTAGCCACCATTTCTTCATCTAAGGCTTCATTAAATGCAACTCGTTTGTTATAAACAATGTAGCAGATATCTCTAAGCATAAAAGGTGCATGATGAATCTCAATATGCACTTTAGTAGTATCTGCATTGGTGACGTTCTCATAGAAAGCACATTTATTCATATCAAGATAGTCTCTAAGATAACTCACCATCTGTCTATATTCAAAAGAAGTTCTTACATTTCTTTCTACGGCATCGATATAATGCTTGAAAGATTGTTCATCTGTAAGATCATAATCGTATCTATCATATGTCGGCATCTGATCGAGCTTGATTACATCAGGTACATCATCGACATACTCATATTGCTCGTGTAAATCTTTCGGATCGATCATAAATGAACTCATCTCCTTTAATTGCATGTTATAGGGCATAAGAGAGGGCAATAAGCCCTCTCTTGATACTTTTTATTCTTTAGCAGGTTCTTCCTGAAGTTCAGGCTCGTTCTTAATAACTTCTTTAAGAAGAACTTCCTTATCTACAAGGATCTCATCAACAGCATTCTCTTTAGCTTCAAATTCATTTGCAAGCTGTTCAAAAATGCTAGTAGAAGCATCTCTACAATCAATAGCAAAAGATCTAATCTCTGCCTGTGCTGCAGGATGGCAACGGAGTTCAAGGAACTTCATATAATTAGAATATGTAAATGTCATATAGATCTTTCTACAAGCCACATTACCAGGAAGGAATGCACGAGCATCTTCTTTCATAAGACCCTGGCCGAGCATATCCTGATAGATCTTGCAAATCTCTTCACCAAGCTCTTCAGATGTGAATTCGAATTCCTGGCCACCAAAATGAACAGTATATTTCTTATCTACATCATATTTATCAGGCTTGAACTTTACAGGATCAATAAATGCAGCGTTAGAATAATCTACATAACGCTGAGACTCCTGAGTGATAGCATTTCTATGACGAACCAGCTGATGAGTACCAGTACGAGACATATTCTTAAAAAGAATAGTAATAGTACCCATAGGATCACAATCGGAGGGAGTAAATGCTTCTCCGCCAATAATATCACAGACATTCTGATAAATCTGTTTTGGACTATCTGCGCTTACAATCTTAATCTTATCATCTTCATAAAGACCATCAGGATTGAAAGCCGAGACAAATCTAGATACAGGATCAGGCTCAACGCCCTGGAAAGATTCTGCATTAAGAATATTATTTTCGCAAAGATAGCTAAAGAGTCTAGCATCAAGATATTGATACATAACTTTAGCAATAGCTTTCATAACAGGATTATCAGGATACTTAGCAGTTCTAAAGAGCTCATCATATCCTCTATAGCTACCGCCAATAAGAATAAAAGCTCTAGCTAATTTCCCCTCAGGCCTGAAAAAAGCGACTTTAGTATTAAGATATCTAGAATCTGCAAGAACCATAAGAGCATACTGAACTTCACGCATGTTAACAACTTCAGATAACTTGAGAAGGACTACAAAGTTGCTATGCTCAAAAATAGAAGTATGTCCAGTAGAAGATCTCTTGGCAAGATAATCTACTTGCTCTTCATAAGTAGAAGGGATAGGTTTATCCCAGCAACATGCACAAGCCTGAGTACAAACCCTGACTCCATCATTCATATAAACAAGGTGTGACTCAATTGAATTAAGACCACTATTATCCTCATAAGTAATCTTAGAACTACGAATTGTCTTAGCCATAGTATATTTAGACCTCCTAATATACATTTGATTACTTATGTGTATCTCTATATGTAAAATGATACAACCGAGCCCATATAGAGCTCGGTTGTTTAAATGGAGATATCAAAAAAAAAACGAAAATGAGTGAGGAAAACACGCAAAAAACGATATAGTTCACACTATGACTACAGCAGATCGCACAAACCAAAATTTCAGGAGGTGATATGAAATCATTGATCACGAGATGCAACAAGGTGGGTTTACCGGTTTTTGTATCTCCATTTTATTTTTTAGTTAGATATTATATTTATGAAAGGAAGGATGATAAAATTATGTATACTACTCTTGAGCAATATACCTATTATAAATCTTTTGCTAAAGATTATTTTAATTTTGCTAAAAATGTGATTTTAAGATATCCAAAGTCTATTCAAATTTTGGTGGACTATGCGGATATGGTAAGATTCACATTCGCTAATATTAGAAGGCCGAATACTATTATGCTTCATATCGATAATATCGTATGCGAGTGTGGCAATGGCTATAATAAAAGAGCTATTTGTAGTCTTATAATTATTGCAATTACTCATGAGCTATTTCATGTAGAGCAAGCAATGATACAGCATAAATATGTGGAGAATGAGTTCTATCATCAGTGGGTGGAAAGATGTATAGACTATAAAGTATTTAGCTGGTTAAGTGAAAATAGAGAGGTTATTAATAAGCGATATGATATGGATTTAGATCTAAGCTATTTTGATAATAGAAATACAAGATGTGATCAATATGCAAGTGTTTCTACTGAGGAATACTATAAGTATATCTTCCTGAATGTGGTATTTAGAAAGGAAGAACCTTATAGAAACTTTGTAAGCTCTGTATTAGATAAATATCAGAATATAGCCATTTTCTTTAATGATGGATCGAACTTTTTAATTAAGAATAATGGTGGCTTTTGCGATTCATGTCTAAACGATTTCATCCATGTAGTTGGTAGCATGGCTGGACGTTATGATCGTTATACGGTAAGCGTTAATGTGGTAGAGGGAACGTACAGGGATAAGGTTGGTGTTGCAATGGTGACATTTACACTGTCTAATCGTCAAATCTATCCGATGGACTTTAGGCAAATGTGATCATTGTAGTGCAAGAATTAACCTCCACCACAATTGTTGTAGTATGGTGATCAGATTTAAAGTCCTTAAATTAACCTTGCTTCACACTACGAGGAGTGATGACCCTACGTAGCCAATCACTATTATTCTTTTACTTACACTTATAAGAGAAGAGGCCTCCACCCTCTTCTCTTTTTTTTTTTCATATAGCTCTCTCGACATATAAATAATTATACTTATGGAGGCTAATTATGAAATATGAAGTTTTAAGAGTCCCTCCTAATATTGACTCTTTTAGACATGCTTATGATATTCTTAAAGCTTATCTCTTTGATGTCTTGGAGATGAACTTTAATGAGTTCTATAAGTTTTGTGACTCTTGCTATTTCCTAATGGATAGAACTAGAGAATACTATATTGGTGCAGCCTATATCTGTAGAAAGACTGATGTAAATTCTGAGCTTTTACAGTATATGAGAGTATATACTTTAGATCCCATTCTCTTTATTGATGGGGATGAGATTAAAGATTCTTATATGAAACTCTATGATCTTATCAGTACCATTATCAAAGATAAGAATGATGGTATGATTATTGTAGAGAATATTCCTGAAGAGAAAGCATATACAAATGCTCTCAAGAATACAGGATTCATGAATGTTTCTACAGATGAAATTATCAGATGGGTCAAATTACCTAAGACTACAGATGATTCTTTCTATAAAAAATTTGACTTTACCAAAGATCTTGATACTGTAGACAAGATGGTCAGATTTCATAACGAGCATGTAGATGAATCTATGGCTCAGGAAGAATATATAAGAAGACTTCGTGAAGAGAATAAAGCCAATCATCAACCTGATCCTCCTCAGTTCTTACAGACTGAAGAAGATTTCATGAGACCTAATCCTAAATGTGATTGTAAGTGTATGACATGTGCCAATTTTGACAAGTGCCATAACTCTTATAATAAAACTCACTGTCATTGGCCAGATGAGCATAAACATTAAAAGGAGAATGATTGTTATGGATGAAACTTTTATTGGTTACATTGTTGAGGACTAATAGTTTGTAAAAATAAGGAGGATAGTAGAAATGAAGAAGCTTTATTATGACCCGTGGGCCGATCCCGATGAAGAGATCGTCGATGATGACGATTGCGAGGATTATGATTTCGATCACAACATGGGTCTGTAACTAATTTATCAATCCCAGATGTCTCTATTATGAGGCATCTGGGATCCTTATTTTGATCACATAATAGTAAATACAATTTGGAGGAGCAATCTATTATGATGATCGTATTTAACCGCAATGAATACATGGAAGCAGTACAAGCACAATCAAAATACTTCCAGTCTGATCCTTTAGAAACACGTAAAAATCATGTTTATGAAGTTGGCAGTCTTGGGTTTGATCTTGTTCTTTGTAGAGATTTTAAGAACGACCCCAAAAAAGAATTCTTTCTGGTTATTCCTGATGCTCTTTTAGATCCTAGCAAAGAATATGTAAGAGTCTTATGCAAATTTACTAATAAGAATGGTCAATTGATGGAAGATTATAATTATCTTCTTCATAATGACAGTACTGATGGATTTGTTAAAATTTTTAAAACAACTGTTAAAGAGATTAACAAGTGCACCAGTTGTTAAAAAGAAAAGGATGTAGGATAATTCCTACATCCTTTAATTTATTTACTTAACCCAAGACGGGCAAGGTGCATGAACACGAATAGCCTCATGCTCAGGAACAGTGGTCGGAGACTTGGAATAACGGGCAGAACCATCGTCATTCACACCAACCTTCTGAGGATAGAGACGGGTACTGGGAGCAACCATCTTGAGGCTCAGAGAAACATCAGACTTCTCACGAGCACCCATAGGAAGCTTGCGACCAGTGTGCAGGAAAGTATTCACGAACTCCTTGGAGATATTCACCATGGAAGCCGCTTCAGACTTCTTGACTTCATAAGACTCCATCATATTGGCAGCCTCAGCCTGAGGAACCTTAGCGGCACTCGAGACAATAGAACTGCACATAGCACGGAAGTCCTTGCAAGGATTATAGGTGTCAACAACACCCTCCTTGGAATAGACACTGACCTCATAAGACGGGTCATTAAGCATAGCCTTCATCACACGAACTTCGTCCTTATGAGAAGAGCTAGTCTGAGAGAGTCCAGTCTTGATCTCATTCACAAGACCTTTAACAGATTCACTCATAACAAATCCTCCTTAAAATTTTGGTTTTATTAATATATAGAAAGTAGTGTATCTTTCTATTATCAATCATTAGGATTGGGATAGAAAAACATTGGGCAAATCGGTTTAGGTGGTTTGCCTTTATCTTCTATCAATTTATTGATTTCGACTGGTGTCATAGATGATAAGAATGAAATGAAATTATTCTTATCAATACGATCAACATTTTTATTTTTTTCTTTTTTAGCCATAATTGCCTCCATTTAGAGCAATACAGGTTTATTTATCTGTATGCACTATAATAGTTTATTACTGAGATTACGTTTGCTCAGCATCAATATAGGCTGCTAATTTAGGATTAAGCTTAATGATATCTTCAGTAGTCATATCTGTCTCATCAAGTAATCTGGAAATTGTCTGACTAAGAGGTTCAAACTTCTTAGTTTCATCAACAAGAAATCTATCATACTTAGTGATAAACTCGGAGATCTTTTCATCTTCCATAGTATTATTCTTCTTAAGCATAATAGTCAAAATAAGAGAAGCAATAATAGAAGTATAATTGACAGCACTAGTTTTAGCTTGATCAAATGCAGTATCAATTCTCTTCTGCATTAAAATTTCTTTAGCAACAGGATTAGACTTTTTAGGTTTCTGATATACCTTTTTCATAGAGATCTTATACCTCCTTAATGAGTTACTTTAATGTAATTGGCCTTGTAAAGGTTAATTAGGGAGGTATAGAACAGTTTAATAAATGACTTAAGGGAGTGTGATACTCTTATGAAAATGATGAGTGAGTTAGTACCTCTCAGATTATACTCGTCTAATAGAAGGGTTTTTGTCCCTCTTGATCCTAAAAATAAAAGATTTGGTTCTGCTATTTTCTTAATGTCTCCTGACAGAAATGAAAATGAGAAGATGACTAGAATTCCTTATCTGCATCTTCAAGAGCAGTACTATAAGTCTTACTTCATTGACAGAAATGTCATGACATATATCAATAGTGATGCCTATAGAGATGATGAGCCTACTACCTTTAATGAATTGCAGGAGGCTGCTCTCTCTGAAGCTATGTTTCATTCTGATAAAGCCAAGCTTGTAATTAAGAATGGTTCTACTATGGATGAGGTTAATATCAAACGAGTGCTCAATAATGATTTTATTGAGCATGCTTCTAATATGATTTCTTTTAAGAAATCTACAGATGAGTTTGTTGTTCAAGTTCATCCTAGTGTTGCTGATCTTCAGGCTAATGCTCCTAGTTATGTAACCAAGAGTGGTAAGTCTGTCTATTCTTATTACATCGACAATACTATCCATATTCTATCTTATATGGTTTATAATGAGAAGACTATGGATGGTCCTTATGCTGGATATTGTCAGGCAGAACTGATTGCTTGTATGGTTGGTCTCCAATATGAGATCAATCCTATGATTGCTGAATATACCGGTTCTGCTCTTACTCAGCTTGATTGGCTTAAAGAGAAATACAAGAAGATCCTTAAAGATGATAATTTCATGATTAAGGATAATAATAAAGATATTGCTGGTCTTTATGTAATCGATGTCATCCACGAGATCTATAAGACCAAAGGTCCTGCTGGACTTAAAAGATTCTTGTCTGGAGATATGAATATCTTTAGACAGCTCTCTACCAGAAGAGTCTATGCAATTATTGCTAGTCTCTTTAAGACTTCTCTTACTGAAGGAACTCTTAGCTCTGAAGAGAGAAATAATCTTAAGGATAAAGACTTTGGTCTTCCAGAGAAGAGAAAGTATCCCATGCCTGATGAAGCTCATGTAAGATCTGCTATCAGATTCTTCAATCATTGTGATAAAGAAGATGAAGAAGAGCTTGCATCTGCTATTAAGGCTAAGATTAAGAAATTCAAGATGAAAGACGTTAAAGTGGGTGAAGGTAATAGACTCAGCAAATATATGACTGAATCTGTCAATGAATCTGCTTCTGTTGGTCAAGATCTTGAAGGATATATTGATTTTATTTCTGATAGTGGTAAACCCATTATTGGAGATAAGTCTAAAGATTATATCTCGGTACTTCAGATTTGTGAGGACCTTGATCCTCTTGAGTTCCAAAGGATTTCTTTCTATCCTGTCTATAGAGATAGCAAGTATATCAAGAAGAGAATTGTTCTCTATGATCCTAATGGAGTTCCTATGAGCTTTATGGATGTCTATAACTTCCCGAGCTCTCCTAACCTTGCACAAATCACTACTGCTGTTGCTAGATCTTATAGAGGTCAGCATCTTGGTGCTAAGATGCTTAAACAGCTTCTTGATTCTAATTTCCATATTGAGAATGGAATCAATAGATACTGGTGGACTGTTCATCCTGGTAATGAAGCATCTGAAAAGATTGCTATCGATGCCGGGTTTAAGAAAATCAATGATGATCTTGATGACTTTGGCAGATATACTTACATCTATGATTTCGATGGTAAATTTGATGATAAGTTTGTTCCTGCTGTAAGTGAATCTTCTATAATGCTTTCTGAGAATGCTGGGTTCTATTTCCCCGAGCAGACTACAGAAGTTCTTAAAGAAGACGTAGCAAACGATATTAAGTTTAAGAAGTTTCTTTATAAGGAGCGTCTTAAGAATGCTCGTGCAGTAGTTCCTATCTATAATGAAATTAAGTCTCGTAATCCCAATATCGAACGCACGTATCGAGAAGTTGAGCTCTATAAGGGTAGAAACCTGTACGTTGACACATCCTATTATCATGAAATGTATCTTAAAAATGCATATAAGGGTACCAAGCGTGCTTTGTATATGTATTTCGATTTCTTGAGTAGACTGATGGAAAATGAGCAAGTAATGAAGGCTTATCCTACTATTACTTACTTCTTCCCCGTCAAGTATACAAGAAATGCTACTAATCTTGAATCCTTAATTGACTGGAAACAAGATTTCAATATCTTCTCTCTTATTTTCTATATGGCTCGTAAAGATCCTGAAGTTCTTAAGAGATGGAAAGGTAAGCAGATGATCTTCCTTGGAGATAATGGATATTTCAAGATCGACTTTGATGATTTTAATACTAGAAATCTTGTAAGACTTAAGAAGAATCTTACTAGAATTCTTTCTGGTGCTAAAATTATTAATGATGAAGATCCTGATGATATTGAAGATCTCAAGAATGATGATCATGATACTAGTGTAAAAGCTGATACTATCAATGCTATCAATAGTATTGAAACTGGAGCATCTATTGAGATTGATGATATTGGAGCTATTGATACTACATTTGTATCTCATCTTTCTATGGATAATACAATGCCTAAGATTGATGGAAAGAGTACAGCAATGTTTATCTTAGCTCCTACAAGTAAAGCAGTTGTCTCTGAAATTGGAGATAAGGCTCTTAGGATTAAAGGAATTAATTCCTATTACAAATCCAAGATCTAAAAAAAATAAAGGGAAGCACAATGCTTCCCTTTAATTCTTTGGCATAAACTACGCCACTGGGTATCTTTTTGATACCTGAAGAAATTTCTTTCTTCGATTTTGGTTCTTTTGAGTTTTGTGAAAGGATGTAAAACAAGAGATAAACATGAAAACTTCTTTTCCCTATATGCATAGGGTGGTAAGAGCAGAGAGGTTGCTGACGATTTTGCGAAAAGACTTTTGGTACCCTCGGCAAAAGCATCTGATAATACTGATAAGTATTGATGTTCAGGATACAAGAATCTATATTCACTTAATCTCCTCTCTGCTCTCACTATAATAGTATGTAACTACTATGTTTAACTTTTACGAATCCTGTTCATAGACATTATGCATAGGACTAGGAACAATGAACTGATTACAAGTAGCCATCAGACCAACGATCTTGCCAACAGTCTCAAGCACAATGATATCGGACTCGATAGAAGACTTGACCTTGCCATCGAACTGCTTCGTACGAATATTGTAAGGTCCATACTTATTCATGTTTTCAAGAAGCGTATCAATATCATCAGTAGCAGTAGAATAGAGCTCTTCAATGATATTTACATAAGCATTGAAAATATAGCGATAAATCTCGGCATACTCGGGATCATTTTCATTCATACATTCATTGCTAGCTACATAGCCAGTATAGTTAGCACCATAACCGACACCATTGGTGGCTGCAGATCTGCAGTTAAGAACAGCATCCTCAACAAGATCTCTAAGGGAATCACGGTCAGCCTGAGTGATACCACCAATATTCAGCTCAACAAGATTAGACTTAAGAGCATGAATACGACGCTTAAGAGTGCCAATTACATGAGCATCCTCGCCTGCATTCTTAGCCTGAGTAAGTTCGGTTTCAACAAACTTAACCAGGTTCTGATACTCAAGAGTAAACTCACCATTAGCATCTCTCATATCACAGGGATTAATAAAGCTGGTACGAGCCGGAGTAGCAACAACGGATTCGCAGTAACCACAGAAATCCTGGATAGTATCAACTGTCGGGCAGTTACCAGATTCGATATCTGCCTGCATAATATCAGCATCGATATACTTATGGATGAACTTACCCTTACAAAGAGTAGCAATATCACCAATAATATCATGCTGATGATAGCCATCGATAATAAGAATAGGAAGTCTATTGGCAGGATCCATCTGAGACATAAGCTGAGAAATAGACTTCATGATAGCACTAAGATCCTGAGAGATCTTAGGAGCCACAATGACAGTAGGAATAATGTCATTGAAAGCTTCCTTATCACCCTGAGCATATCGAGCATAAGGAACATAGATATTCTTAGAAATGATAGCATCAAGCATAGCTGCCATTTCCTTAGTATCGATAGGATCCTTGAAGAAATAGATTCTCGGATGATCAACAACAGCCTCATTAGTAGTGACATTGGTGATATAGCAAGAATCACTATAACCAGTATTGATAGTCATACCATCGAAATACTTAACAGAAGTATCTTCAGTAGAAGATGCTGCAACATCGATAAAGACTCCCATACCGCTAGTCTTGTAAATATCCTGGAGAGTCTGAGCAATGAACTCATCTCCATTGGTAGCAATCATAGTGATATCATAGATATCTTCCAGAGTGCATTCCTTAGAATATTTATTACGAATAACAGAAGCAATATTATCAATTGCCTTATTGAAGCGCTTAGTAACTTCCACAGGAGGAAGATTGGTTTTCTTCATATACTTATTGATGGCATCAAAGATAAGGCTAGACATCATGACTGCAGAAGTGGTACCATCACCAACAGTCGTAACAATATGACGAGTAATAGACTCGACATCATCCTTAATAGACTGCTCGATAATACCATGATAATAGATATTTTTAAGAATGGTATGACCATCCTTAGTATAGACATTCAGAGCATTCTCTTTCTTAATACAACTATTAGATCCCATAGGGCCAAAAGACTGCTTCAGAGTTTTAGAAAGATCTTCCAAAACATACTTCTGAATTTCTGTCAGAGTTTCCTTGGGAACTACATTTGTCCATTTAGTACTGTCTTTCATGATTAAATCTCCTTTATAATTTATCCGACTGCATCGGGAACATCAGTATACATTTTGGCAATAGTAAAGCCATCGATATCTAATAAGACAGCAACAGCTTTAGGAACCATACCTGGAATGTCAGGATCCATATATAGTTTGACATTACAGACCATATAGTCAACTACTTTGTCATTAATAAAACTCAAAGCATCATTTGCATTAATGACAACAATTCTAGAGTAATCTCCACTATGAATCTTCTCTCGTGGAGAAATAATAACGTCAGCCCTTGGCATGCGTTTCTTAATGAACTGTGCTTCGATTTGATCGTTACAACGAATCTTAGCTTTAATGATACCACCAGTATTGTAACCATTATAAGTTTTATAAAGATTTTCCATACTAGTAGTTATAGCATAAGGAAGTAATTCTTCTTTATCTATAGCTGGAGCATCTAAAGTGGATACTGCATCGATATCTCCATACATTCTCATCCACTTAAAATCACTCATAGGCTTATTGATATAAGCTTTTTGCTTATCATTTAACTTCTCTTGATGATGCTTATAGTAATTGATCAGAGATAAATCCCAGTCAATAATAGCATCAATATCAAATAGAACTTTGTTTCTACGCTTAGCATTTCTTTCACTAGCAAGCATAAAATATCACCTCTTTTATAAGCCTGTTTACGGCTAAATAAAAAAGAAAAGGGAGCTAAAAAGCTCCCTTTATCTTTCTTAACCCTCATTATCCTTAGAAACTTCTTCCTCAGGATTCTTATCGGGCTGGAAATCATCCTCATCTGCTTTAGCCTTGAAAGCTTCTTCAGGCCAAACAGACTTGCAACCTCTATGGAGTTTACAAGTATATTCAATAATGGGTTTAGCAATCTTATTAACGTAGATCATTGCTTCGCGGTTCTCAAAGCAAGAATAGTCATTAATAGAAGTAAAGCCATTCATGATGAAGAAACACATAGAATCTGCGATGATCTCCTGAATCTGATCCTCAGTAGGGCACTCAGGATATTCTTTCTGGAGAGGTACACACTGAGTAAAGATAAGGCTATCCTTATAATTAATAATAAGGTTATTAATCATATTCTTAGCAATACCTTTAGTTCTGAGTTCAGGCTTAACGTAGATCTGGTCGATAATGATAATATCAGCTTCTTCAATATTGCTATATTGAAGAAGACCAAGAATATCCTGCTCGAAGAAATATTCTCCAAACTTAGGATCATTCATCTTCCCATCACTATACTTAATATGATAGAAACTGATATAGGCATCTTCTTCAGTATAGCCATAAGGAACTATAAGACCATTATAGCGAGATTTCATTTTGATAGACATAGTAATTTCCTCCTTGATTAATTAATAGATATCATCAAGAGTGGCTGCAGGGAAAGACTCACTCTCAGACTTACTGCTACCGCCATTATTGAAGAAGCTGGTAGCGCTATTGAAGCTAGAACCACGCTGAGAATTGCCACGAGCGACCTCAACACCAAGCTTTTCAGCAATGGATTTAAGGTTATTCATGATACGGTCATTATTGAACTTATTGCCCTCAATGACAGTATAAGCAACAGTATAGGTCATAGCCTTATAATACTCTTCGAGCATAGTGAGCATCTGCTCAATCTCGAGATTCTTATACTCTTCGATCTCCTTAGAGAAATCACTACCACCAGTATAATTGCGAATAGCATAGTGATAGTCAGTCTTGAACTCATAAGCAAAAGAGCTGACAACCTCACCATTTTCACCCATCTTACGAATGATAAGAACAGGCTTCTCGAAGCCAAGCTCCTTACCATTAGAGATGGTAATGACACCCTGGCCAGAAGCAACACCGCTACCAGTATAGGTGTCAGGATCACGCAGGAAGTTCTTCACTTCATGTGCAAACATCATAGCCTTGGTATGGTTCAGGTAAATAGAAATACCATGCTCCATATCAAAAACCATTTCCTCAGAATTTTCCTTGCGAGGAGAAATGCTGATCTTGAGATTCTTGTTCCACATAGAGAACGTCAGGCAAGTCTTATCAATCTGGGACTCGCCATTGTTCATACGATACGGGGAATAGACACTGGGTTCAAAGGGCTTATTAGCGTCCTTGTTGTTAGAATAGTTACCGTAAGCCATAGTTAAAAATCTCCTTTTAAATTAAATTTTGGGTTTGAAAAGTAATTCTCTATGAGAGAAGCCAGCAGCTTTCTGATGACCTCCACCATTCGGATCATATTTGTTAGCAAGCTTAGCACAATCCACATCATCCTTATCAGTATAGAAACTGTAAGTATAAAGACCAGATTTGCCATTAAACTGCCACAAACATACAAGATCATAATCCTTAATTCTAGGACCAAATACCTGACTGTTGCCACTATAGTTAAGGACTAATGCTTTATAACCAGAGATATTGCATTCATAGGCACCAGCTGCTCTTGCAGCTCTTGCTCTATTATCATTATATTTCTTAGCAATTTTACCTTCATGAAGAACATTATTCAAGAAATAACTCTGGGGTACATATCCCCAGAAACGAACATTAAATGTCTTATTCTGAGAATCCTTAGTTTCATAGCAGAATAAAGAAGTATTATGAGTACTGCACCCATAATTGAACCAGACAGGCTCAGGATCATTTCCATAGGCCCATCTATCCCACTGGTCGACGAATCTTAAATACTTAGGAATCATATCAAGATAGGTTGTTCCAAGATGAGGATCATCGATCTTAAGAGTTCCAGTTTTAATCCAAGTAAAATTATAGTCAATGGACTCATTACTCGGGAACTTTCTTTCTCCGCTGTTAAAGAAATAATAAGACAGCAAAGCTCCACAAGCATTATTATTTACAAAGTATGTAAGATTCTTATACTTATCGAGCTTAGATCTGATATCATCATTTTCAATGCACTCAATAGAAGACTTGTGATGATCAATCCAAAATACTTCTGCTGCGCCCTCACAGATAGTAAACAACTTCTGAATCGAGCTCAGAGTGAAGGAAAGATCGACAATGAAAACAGTCTTATTTGCAAAATCGTTTTCATTGTAAGGTTCATCATAACCTCTCATGATAAACATATTTGCATTAGGTTTGACACCCTGATTCATGAGATAATTATATCCCTCAAATCCAGCTGGTTTACCATCCATATCATTATGGTGGTAACACAAATATCCATTAGCCATAAATTAATTTCCTCCTATAAATTTTAAAGAGAGAATGCCAAAAGTCGGCATTCTCTCAATAATTCATTGTTTAAAATAGCCGAACATTCTTGCTCACTCAAATATATTATATATGATTATATAGTGGTTAACTAAAGATTAAAATCTAATTTATTAATTGGTTAGGAGGTTATTATGGCCGACTCAAATTTCTATGATGAATTAGACCTAAGATATCCGGAAATGGCTATTTGCCTAGATAGAATCGATAGAACTAATCCTGGGACTAAAAGATTTTATATTCCTATCTTGACTCCCAATGTAGATACATCTAGTCTTAATGAAACAAAACAGACTGTTAGACAGAATAGTTCTATCATTGATAATCAAGATCCTGTGAATATTAGTAGTGTTCAAGTTACCAACTGCCTCAATATTACTATTCCTAAGGAATTATGTGCTTTTGTTGGTGGTGACTTCCACGTTAAAAATGTAGGTAATATGACGTTTACTACGAAGGGTAATATTAGTGGTAACGGTACTGTTGGTCCCCCGACTAGTTATAGTGCTTTAAGTGCTTCTGTAAGTAACTATTCTGGAACCAAAACCCAGTATAAAGGAATTCTTAATTCTATTCCTACAGATGAATATCGATATATTGAAAAGGGATCTAAGTGGATTGTTGTCTTTATTGGAGGCGACATCACTTGTCCTCAGTTAGTAGGCAGATATACAGAGCCAGCATCTTAAAATAAATTTTAGAAGGAGAGCTAGATTGCTCTCCTTCTTATATCTTTACAGATTGTCTCTGATCTCAGGATAATTCACATAGATACCAAAGGTCTTAGACTTATAAGTCGTAGATTTAGCAAGCTTCTCACGAAGTTCCTTAAATCTATCAGCAGACTTAAACCATCTATCCTTTTCTCTATTATCAAGATCACCAGAATTCAGATAATCCTCAATAATACCAATACGAGAGTTAATCTGACGCATGATATAAAGAGCATCATCTTCATCTTCAACATTACGAGCTCTCATAGCAAGCTCATAGTAATCATCGTCAAGAGATCTCATATTCTCATAACGCATCTTACGAAGCTTAGCCTTAACAGCAGACTGGACAGACTCAAGCAGAGTATCGTCATCAATACGAACGATTCTCTTAGCAAGATTCTCCATCTCAGCCTTTTCAATCTTAGAACCAGTAAGAGCCTTAGCCTTAGCAAGAGTTCTAAGAGCACCAACACGTCTGAATCTAAGAGACTTATAGAGTCTCATAGTCCAAGCAAATGTGGTGAACTTGCTGATACTATCATAATCAGCATAAAGCTTAGCATTGTTAGCAATGATCTTCTTCTGAGCAGAGTCGAGATAGCGATCATAACCACATCCTCTGACAAACTCATCAGCAAGAATCTCATCTTCATCAGCAATATAGAAGAAGCTATGATCCTTAGAGAGGAAGTCCTTCAGGCCGAAAGCAAGAATCTCTCTATAGTGAACAGAGTCACTATATTTAAGAGTCTCTCTATTATCAGCTAGATAGCAGTTGATATAGTTACGAGCATCATTAATAGGAGTGGTATCATTAACCATATGACCCACTTCATGTAAAAGAATAGCAGTAAGCTCTTCAGGCTGCATATTCATAACAGGATTGAACAACTTCGAGTCGATCTCAATCATATATCTACCAATACGGACATTATCATTTCCAGTAAGATACTCATAGATCTTACTGGAATCAATGTCAGCACAAACTTTCATACCGAAAAACATCTTATCGGTATTATCAGTATAGTAGACATTCTTGCAGTCAGAATCCTTAAAGAACTTATTAAGCTCTCTCTTAAGATTATTCATATCACTAACATCAGCTCTACCACGAGCAATGATTCTAGAGAAAATATCATTAAACGGGGTAAAGTCATAATGAATAGATCTCATACTTGGATACCTCCTATAGAGATTATCCCATCAAAATACTGGGATATTACGATACTTATTTAATTGTTAAGCCTTGGCTCAAGTAATTATGTACACTGTCTTTCACACATAATTAAATAGCAATAATTTAAGAAGAGGAGAATTGCTATGAGTTTATTCAAAAAGAAGCACAAGCCTAGAGTGCCATTAACTGTTTTATGTGACTTCAGTTTCCAATATGTTTCTACAGGGCAGGTATGTAATTATATCTGTTGGCTGTTTAGAAATTATGGATTCATGCATATTGGATGGGGTTATAAGAATGATAATGGATGTCTTAGGTGCTATTTGTATACAACTTCTGAATCAGAGCGAATGGTTGAGTACTTTAGAGACAGATCTAATAATGAGATTGCAAATGAATGCAAATCAGCTCCTGATAGCAGTTTTAAATCAGTTTCATGGACTGATGATATTATAGAAGTTATCCCTGTTGGCGAGGATGGTGCTAAATGGAGTTAAATTACGATCTCATTGCTAATGCAGACGGAACTCTATATAATCCTCCAGCCCCAGAAGGACTAGCAAAAGAATATTATGACTCTATTGGTATCTGTACAAAGCATAAAGATCCTAATTATTTCGATTATGATTGTATGTATTGTAATGGATGCTCTAGAGGAGATAATTATAAAAAGAATCCTATTCCTGAGAAATACAAACAGGCTGTGGAGGCTTATGAATATATTCTTCAAGAGTATATTAATGAGCATAATCCTGGAGTAGGATTCGGTGGTTTGATTATCACGCTTTCTATGTAAAAAGAAAAGAGAGAGACCAAGAAGGTCTCTCTCTTAATGTCTTGTATTACTTAGACTTCAATTACTTGAGGAGATTAAAGTCGCTGTAAGACTGACCACCGATGGGATCATCGTTGGGAGCAATGTTGGTCAGACCAGTCGGGTTCAGGATCTTAATACGGCCCTGAACAGGCTGATACTCAACGAACTTCCAACGCTCGAAGGCATGGATGGCGGGCAGAGCATAGTTCACGACGTTGCGGATCTCGTTGCTGATATACATCTGATAATCGTAGATACGATAGATGATACGCTCAGAGTTACGCGGGCAGAGAACAATGATCAGGTTAGCGTTGCCACGCAGCTTATCAGAGCTGATGAACTGGTAGACGCGTTTATCGCTCGTAACAACAGTCTTGGTGAAGTCGAGGTCGACAGGACCAATGTTGCTGGGCGTGGTGTAGGTGTACTCGGTCGGGGTGATCTTACGGATCAGATCGGGAGCACCGAAGATGGAGATCGTCATGTTGGGGTCATTCAGAACCTGCAGGAGACCAGTGACAACACTGTCAAGGTAATCCATGAAGGTCTTATGACGCCACTCGACGTGGTCCAGAGCATAGTTGGCGCGAGGAGCGAAGTCGAACGTACCAGCATACTTGCTGTCGGACGGCATCGTCTTGAAGGAGTCATCAAGAGCCAGCTTGATCTTGTCATCCTTGTAGTTGCCGAGGGCAAGACGGATCAGGGACAGGATCTTGGAGAGCTGGTTGATGTTGTACAGAGCGCCGATATCCTTAACCTCTTCCGGGGAGACCGGCACGTTGATCGGGTTAGCGGAGGGGATCTCCACAGGATCAGTGCGGACCTTCCAAGAGACGGAGCAGGTCTTGAACATAGCAGAGCTGGTGTCGAAGCGAGCATTCAGCTTAACAGCCGTGATGACGCCATGGACAGCAGTCAGAGCGAACTTGTTCTTCATCATATAGCCGGTGATGACATCCTTGTATTCCTTCTTGGTGGAATAGTCAGCCTTGTCACGGCCATAGACGACAACAGGCTGAGTGATGGTACGATCATACTCACCATAAGCCATGTTGAAGTTCAGATGCGTGGGAACCCAGACTTCAAGCTCCTGATCGGAATCGACAGGCTTGTTGGTCTCGGGGTTGATGTCGCCTTCAGCGAGGGCGATCTTCATCTTGACAGCGGAGATGTAGGTCTCAATAGAGAGATTCTCGTCGCCAGTGCCGCCCAGAGCAGCAATAACGTCGGTGGTCTCAACCTCGGGCAGGTTCATCACAACCTCAGTGAAGGGAGCGGTGGAGTCGATAGCAGCACGCATCTTGTACTGCTCCTTCCACATATCAATCTCCTCACCATCCGGGGTGATAAGGGTACGAGTCTCCATGGAGATCGTGAACTTCGGGTCCTTAGCGACGACCTTCGGAATAGCACCCTTGTCGAAGATGTTGTTCATAAGAATATTCTTATGAATGGGGAACGTCATACCAATGACGGGGTTGAAGGAACCAAGGTTGGCATACTCGGTCAGGACGGCAGAGCGGTCATTATCATACTGAGCCTCAGCCATCTCACGAGCATCATCAACCAGGGCAGCATCCTCACCCAGAGCGGCGACCTCACCAGCGATGAGATCAGACTGGCCCTCGACGAAGAAGTTCTTCAGAGCCTCATTGGACTGGCCGATCATCAGGGCCTTGGAAGGCTCCGAGAACATGTCAACACCAGACTCATTCAGAATATCCTTAACGCACTCCTGGTAGGCAGTTGCAAACTTCTTAATGGGATCATTAGCGTAACCGCGGCCCATACCGACCGTGGAATTACGATTACCAACAACAGGCATTGTTAATTCTCCTTTCAAAGAAAGATATATTTGCAAATACACCCTTACGAGAAGGGATATTTACTATATAGTTAAATTTTACAATTTCACGAAATGCCTTTTTGCAAGCTTTTATTCAAGTTCCTTATTAATTTCATCCAGAATTTGATTAATAGAATGCAAGACATTAAGGAATTTATAATAATTGACTTGGTTTTCCATATAGGACTTTGTAGAATACACATCATTGATATAATCAGTGAGAGTATCTCTAAAGGTAGAGAGCTGTTTATTGACGTAAGAGATAGAAGTAGTGAATCTTTCATCACTAGGGATCTCATTAATACGATCAATAATACTAGCAGTAGAATCATAGATCTTTAGGAAGTTAGACTTAAGTTCTTGATGTTTAAGAGCAAGCTGTGGAGGAGTAAGATCAGCAAAGATTTCCTGTTCTAAACCACGGGCATCATCTGCCTGTTCTTCAGAACCATCTCCACCAGCTTCACCAGTAGCATCTTCACCACCTGCTTCAGGATCTCCTTCAGCACCTGGATCTCCACCTTCATCTCCTCCAGTATCAGGGTCACCACCTGCATCATCGCCACCATCTTGGGTGTAATCTTCAGCAGGTGCTTCCTCTCCACCTTCAGAGCCATCAGGTTGATCAGAACCAGCATCAGCAGGAGCCTGAGTATCTTCACCACCATCTGATGTATAATCATCGGGTGGAGTATTTTCATCATCTACAGGCTGGCCGTCTACTTCAACTTCATTTAAAACTTTTCTATTCTTAAGAAAAGAAGATTCATCAAAATTCACTAAGATCATAGCGAAATAATCCTCCTTACTTTGATTTATTAATCAGATGTTTGAGGGCATTATTGGCTACATTTGGAAACTTCAACCCTCAACATGGCAGTAATATAAGAATATTGGGAGGTATTTAATTATGCCTAGTAATAAAGCCATCGGTTATGTGATTCTTGAAGGTCTTAATATTGAACCCAATGCTAAGATCATTAGTCAGGATAAACATACCGGAAAAGTGATTGGATCTGCTATCTTCCAGGAAGCAGAAAAGGAAAACAGAAATGGCCGCTGCTATCTCGCTTCTGACCTTCTTAGAGAAATCAACTGCCCTCGTACTAAAGAGCTTCTCAGAAGTAATACTTTCTATAGCGAGTGGTGCCATCCTATTGGTGATATGGTGCGTCAGCAATCAATTGACCCGAAATGTGCAGTTGCACGCATTCTCTCTCTCGAAATGGATGGTAACTTTGTTAAAGGAACTTTTACTCCTATCAATACTCCTCTTGGTCTTGGATTCAATGCGGAGATTCTTGAAGGCGTCATGCCTGCTTGGTCTCTTCGTGCACTCGGCTGTCTCGAAATGATCAAGGGACGTAATGTGGTTACCAATCTTAAAATGGTTACTTACGATAGCGTTGTCTACCCTTCTCATGATGCTGCTTATACTCAGGGAATTGTCTCTGAATCTGCTGCTATTGGTACCTTTGGTAAGTATGGTAAGGAGTTTAGACAAGCTGTTAATGATAATCTGAAGAATTCTGCTCTTAAAGAGGGCGGTGAGCTCATTCCTATTACTAATGATCAGGTCATTAGCTATATTAAGAATGAGTCTGCCAATATCTCTAGAATTCTTGAGCAGGTTGATTGCTTCTATGAGAGCACTCAGGTTATTGGTAGCCATGTGAAGCTCGTTGCCAAGAATGGTGATATCTTCATGGTTAATCTTGAAAGCTATATTCAGGATGAGATCGCAAAATATTGCATTACCAAGTAAACATCTTATTGAGGTATAGGCTCGGTACCTGGCCTCGATGCATTTTCTCCGTTGTTGATTGGTATGATATGTCATAAGTAATTCCTTTCTATCTTTAACAGAAGAGTCTTTGGGCAGGCTCTTCTGTTAAACTTTTACTCAGGCAGATACTATAATATAAGAAGTATGAGAATACTTACTAAAACAAAAGGAGAAAATGCTATGTTTAACAAAAAGAAAAAGCTCGATTTTAAAGGTGAATTAGTTCCCGCTTATCAGCCTAAGGCTGTTAGACCTCATCATGTTTTTAAATATGAAGATGATGAGCATGTTTGCAGCTGTGGTGGTAATTGCGGTGGTAATTGTGCTTGCCATCATAAAGAAGATCTAAATCAGATTGCCTTTGATGGTACTTTTGGTGCTAGATGGGATGAAGTTGATCTTCTCGCTACGCTTGATGATGCTGCTTATGGTAAAGCAGTTGCAAGCTTCGATAAGACCAAGCCTGTCTATGCTATGGTTTTCAATCACGATGAAGAGCTCACTAATGCTATGCTCTTTCCTAATACTGCAATTCCTACTATGATGACTCAAGTCACTGAAGATGGAGTTGCAAGCATTCTGGATGATATCGCATTTGTCGGTACCAAGGAACATCCTCTTGGTATCTTTATTCCTTTCACTGCTCATGAAGAGGCTCTTAAGACTGCTGCAGACATGTTTGCTACTAATGCAAAATGCGCTCAGAATTATAAGACTCTTGCTGAGAGAGTTGCTGAAAAGAAAGCTCTCGGAGAATAAAATATATTGCCATAGGGTTTCGTCAGAGACCCTATGGCTTTATTTTTTGTATTGTATCGCAACTTATTAGTAAGATAAAAGGAGGGCGGAAAGTTATGAATGAATGTGTAAATATCCATAATATCCGTAAGAGACTTAGAGGACTCGCCTATACAGAATCAACTTTCGCAAATCAAGAGAATTTGAGGAAGAATGTTCAAATTGCGCTGGAGTCAAACAATCCTAAGGATATTATGAAATCCATTGAATATGGATGTAGAATTATTCCTATCCAGTTTGAATCCGTCTTAACTTTATTTGATGCGCTTTATGAGTGTGGCACTACTGGTCAGCTTGTTAAGATGAAGAATTACATCTGTGAAGAGGCCACGCCTAAAGTGAGAGATGCTAAAGAGACTAATACTAATCTCAAACGCAAACTTGCTCGTGTAAAGACATCTATCAATACCAATATTAATAAAACCATTTCTAATGCTCAAGGTGCTATTACTAATGCTATCAATGGAGCTAAGACTAATTTCCAATCTAATACTACACAGATTGCAAATAATGTAAAGTCTGGACTTGGTCTTCAGTCTGATGACAAACAATCTGAGGCTAAGCAGGAAGCATATCTTAAGTGCTATGAAGATATCATTGGTGCTCTTAGTATTTGTGAGCACTGTGATAGAATTCTCGAAAACTATGATACTATCTCTAGACGTTTTAATCTAGAGAAATTATTTATCGAAAATGTCAATTGTAATGGCATTGGAGATACTGTGATCGAGCTCTGTCATTTCATTGAAACTTATGATATGCCTGATTATGTCAAGTATAATACTGTCATTGAGACTGCTTGGTATGGTTTTGAGCAGAATGGTATTGAATATAACAAATCTGAACTCCTTGAAGCAGCCACTGACTATTTCCTGATGAAGGAAAATGGTTATGAATTCTGCAAGGAGATTCTTGAAAATACAGTAATCTTTGATAAACAGGATATGCCTGCTGGTATGCAGGTAATTACCGAGCTTGAACCTGCTGAAGGTAAGTATAATTCTGTTTTCGATAGATTGGATGAGATTTCTGCTCAGCTTAGTGAAACTGCCGGTATGGCTCTTGTTAAAGAGCAGGCTGATTTTGATAAGTTATTTAATGACTATAAGAAATCTCATGAAAGCAAAGATCCTAATAAGCTTGCTGCTCTTGTCAGAAAGCTTTATAGTCTTAATGTATCTAATATTGTAGATGAAACTCCTAACTTCCTTAAGTGGATTAGATATGTCTTTATTCTTGGAAACTTTGCACTTCATCCCATTCTAGGTGCAGTCGTCTCTATTGGTAGCATTTTTGCTAGACTTAAATATGAGAGAGATGAAACTCAGAAGATGATTAAGTGTTTTGATAGAGAAATCAAAGCTTCTGAGGATAAGATGAATTCTACTAAAGATCCTGAAGACAAGAAACGTCTTAAGGCTTATATCGAATCTCTTGAGAAAGCTAGAGAGAAAATCGATCAGTATTATGATAATATGCTTTCTGATAAAGAGCTTGAGAAGAAGTATTCTGATGATCCAGATGATGTTGCAGGCGACAGCTTTGATGATATCAAGACTGATATCAAAGATGGAGCCGATGAATGGGATGACATTGATGATGATGACTTCGATTGGGATAAATTCGATGAAGCAGCAGTTGATACTATTGTAAATACTGATGCTCTTATCGATGCTAAAGAGAAGTATAGTTCTATTCCTGTGAATACTCTTACTCATATGAGCATCTTCAATGGAGAAGATCTTGATTCTCTTGCTAAGCTGTCTGTTATTTATCCTGACGTTTGGTCTCCTGATCTGATGGAGTCTGCTATTCAGGGTCAACTTAATAAGATTAGAAAAAATAAAATCACTTTCGAGTCTGCTATGGATAGATTCCATAAGATTAATGACTATGAAAATGCTATTACCATTCTTCATAGTTATAAGGCTCCTGAGATTCATACTATTGGAGAATCCAAAGTTTATTTAGAGTGCCTTGTTGGTGCTCTTGAATCCGTTGCTATCATTATTGATACTTGGGATAATAAGAATGTCATGGTTGAAGCTAGCTTCAGCAATGCTCTTAAACTTGCTTCTATCAATCTCAAGAAGTTCATGCAGAAACTTTCTGATAAGGATAAAGCTATCTCTAAGACAGTTGATATGAATGTCAATGTCTTTATGAAGAGTGTTGATAATGCTCTTAGTAATGAGAATAGAGAGCAGGTTATTAAGGGATCTGTTCTTCCTCCGGCATCTAAGATTATCAAGCTTGCTATTACTACTGGAGCTCTCTGGCTTGTCCAGCCTGCTCTTGCTGTAATTAGCGCTCTTGGATATCTTGGTATGTCTGCTAAGCATAGAAAGAAAGAAAGAGCTCTTATCATCGATGAACTTGATACAGAACTTAAGATCTGTAATAAGTATATCGAGAGAGCTGAGGCTAAGGATGATATGAAAGCTCTCAAACAGCTTTATAACATCCAGAAGAGTCTTACTAGACAGAGACAAAGACTTGAATATAAAATGAAGGTTGACTTCAATCAGAACGTTCCTAAGATTAATACGAACTCTGATAGTGGTTATTAAGAAAAAATAAAGAGGGATATAATATCCCTCTTTATTTCTTTTTTGGAATTGCCGCACAAGATCTTTACTCGTCACTCCATTGATTCACCTGGAAGTTGGTTTAGATGGATTTCCATAGCAAAGGCTAGCCGAGATGATCTATGATCTTCGACTCCATCGAATCGATCTGTGTATCTGTGCAAATCTATTTCATTGAATTGATCAGTCTTGTGTAGGTACACCATTCCCTTCCGCCGAGGAGCAGTGGCACTGCTTATCTTCACTTTTCTTCTCAATTGAAGTGCAGCAAAACTCAAATCCATACATATACTTTCATTTACTTTCCATCGAGCAGCACGGGGAGGTCGACCCATGTACATCCTTTCACTGCCATCGGTCTGTAGTTCAGTACTGCACTTTTATCAGCCTTTCCATTGAAGAGTGGTGATTTGTCCATCTGCACTTATCCGTAGCGGTGTCACGTATAGCCCATCTCCGAGGTTCTTCTCCATTGCTTTGTTCATCTCTAATAAGAGATTAGTTATTGTAGCTTGGGTCTCCTATCTACCAAGCTTATCCATTGGATTTTTGTTCTTTACATTTGCCGGCATTCCACATAGTAGTTCAAATTGACTCCATAGCTTAACTAAGAGCTTCCGAACTAATCTAGTCTCTTCCATTGCATATTGAAGACTTTTGGAGAGGCTCATCTCCATAGCAAGAACATGCGCTAACAATCTAGTCTCTTCCATTGCCTTAAGGGGAGATTAGACGACACTCCACTCCATAGCAAATAGAAGCATCGTTCCTAATTGTTTAACAACTCATCACCTCACCTCTCCATTGATATACTTCGATTTGTGTCACTATTCCAATCCATAGCAAGAACACGCTCGAATGATCTGCTCCTTTCCAATTGATATGCTACCGCACCGATGATCGATGATTGTCTGCACTACTCCATAGCAATTATCGGACTTTCTGCACGTTTCCATAGTCGTAATCAGCCGTATCAATCCCGTCCACTCCATTGCATAAGAATTCTTTTCCTGCTCCAGTAACGTTCTCTCTATTCCATTGCTTTGTTCATCCCAGTGGGATTAGTTTGATTTTTATTTTTTCTTTATCACCTCAAATCGAATCCTTTGCACTACTCAGATACTCTCTTCCATAGATGCTATAAGTCTTTCAGCTCTAATCCATAGATCGGCTATTACAACTCGCTAGCCTGATTATCTATAGGCAGTCAATGTGAAGAACTGCTATACTAATCCATAGATTGGTGCTAGATGCTCAAGTGATGTCTTTGATTATCCATCGCCGAGCTGCTCCACTCCGGTCCATTCCATTGACTTGAACTTGGTCTCATATAATAGGCCTTCTAGTCCATAGCGAGGCGATATAGATCTGTGCCGATTTGATCTCTTCCATAGCCATCTCATTAAATCAGAACCGCTCCGTACTGATCCTTAGCATATTTTAGTTCTTATCTGCCAAGACATACCATTCTGTGAATATCCTGTAGCGTCTCTTTTTCTAGCACATCGGTTCAATACTATTCCATATCTACGCCTCTTCACTCCTTTCCTTTGCTTGAACGTGATTTGTGTTACCTTTCCTTAACAAAGTTGGGTTCAGTATTTCATTTCCTTAGCCCTGAATACGGCGGTGATATACGTATGCTTACATTTCCTTAGCAATACTTATAGGAGGCATGATATTCATTGCTTTTCCATAGCCGTACCGATTGTGGCGGTTATCTGGATATGTTTGCTTATCCTTAGCCATACGACTTACGGTTATGAACTGTATTTCCTTTCCTTAGCTATACTACTTGCAGAAGTGGTCTACGCATACTTGCTTTTCCATAGCTATGACTGAACGGTGTCACTTTTCCTTCGCAAAATTAGCTCAATAATTCTAATCTATTCTATTCCATAACTCTACTCAGGCATTCGAACTCTTTCTCTAACTGATTCTCCATTGATTTTGCTAGATGTGCGAAAGCCTCCGTGAATATCCATAGCTTGTCCATTGAATTGTCAAGCAGACTTTTAGATTCTGGTCCATCGATTCGAAAATCATTTCAGATCATTTCTATCTTTTCCATTGAGTAGAAAATCTCTTCCATTGAGTAGAAAATCGGATCGGATCGTTCTTCTCCATTGCTTTGTTCATCCTATAATAGGATTAGTTTAATTTTCAGATTTTGTTATTGTATACATCTCCTTATTTTGATGAATTTCATTAGCCATAGCAGATGACTGCACCCAATTATTAGCTGCTAATTTCCTTTGCAAAGCAGTCTACGATATTGTCCAGAACATCTTGGATCCTCCTTCGACTTTCCATAGAGAGGTCACGCAAATGCCCACAGATAGATTCCGTTCCATTGCTGCCATCGCTAGACAACGTTTTTGTGCGCTTCTCCATTGCTAGGTGCCTTTTAGCTTTACAGTTTATATTACTTCCTTCGCCACAGATCTCGAATCCCATCGATCTATTCCCTCGCAAACATACAACTCACGTTCTCTCGTTTCCCTGGCTTCGAGACTTCGCTCAGGTCTCTTCCATGGCTACAATTTTCAACTCGATTCGATCTTTTCCTTTGCCATGTCATGACGCTCGATTTGTTACCTGTCCTCTCCATGGCTACGATAATCAATTCGTGATCTGTCCTTTCCATTGCCATGAAAGTCATTTCGTATTATATCTTTTCCATTGCTTTGTTCATCTCTAATAAGAGATTAGTTACAAAAGAAAAAGAAGAGGGGCAACTCCCTCTTCTTTTTTCTCATTTAGATGAGAATATTACTCCTCATCCATTTCGTTGGAGTAATCGCTGTAATCTTCCTTCAGCTCACGCCAAATGAAGATACCACGGCCGCTGTTACGCCATGCTCCGAGACCATGCATGCAGCCATAGTTGAGCCACTCAACGATCAGATCATGCATCTTGGGATCGAGATACTCGATATAGAACTTGCAGCTGGAACCAGCCGGAAGCTCTTCAGAAGCGGCGATAGCGGAACGCTCACCAGAGGGGCCAGAAGTACGAAGAGGACGCTGGAAAACTTTGAGGTTCTCAGGATTGACCTCGATCTTCTTGCCCTCATCATTGAAGTAGAACTCGGGCAGATTCCATGCGATACGGCGCGGATGGACAAAGATATTGCCATCAATAACCTTCTTATAGGCCTTGACAGCGGAGCTGTACTTGGCACCACCACGAATCAGCAGACCGCAGCTGTCCTTGAAGAAGCCACGCATCTGATAGTCATAGATGAAAGGCTTCTTAACAAGTTCTTTATCGGCGAACTTGTTTTCACCATGAACGCCTTCGCGAGCATCCATGATGTCGATGAACTTATTGTTGGGCGCGGGCTTGAAGAAGCCACGCGGATAGACCGTGATCTGCTTAGACATGACCTCTGCCTCGCCAACGGCATCGATCTCATCCTTGATGGTATTGGCATCAGGGCTCTGAGAGGCAATGTACTCTCTCATGAGCTCTTCACTATTCGGAAGAGTGCCAAGAGCATTCTCGAGAATCATGATCTCGACGTACATACGATGAACGCCGATATCATTCATCTCATAATTCTTGGCCTTATCACCAGGAGTCGGGTTATTCCAATTCTTGTGAATCGGATACTTCTTGACCTTCTTTTCGGTGGTCTCAGTGGTCTCAACGGCCTCGGTAGCCTCGGTGGTAGCAACTTTCTTAGTTCTAGGCATAGTAGTGTTATCTCCTTTAGTATAATTTTGGTCAGAATGACTGCATTCATTCTGCCTTCTATCATTATAATATATCCTTCAATTGAGTCACTTTAACGGTTTTACATCTAAGTAATAACCCTATACTCTAGAAGAAAGGAGAAATGCGTATATGGTTCAATATAATCAACAACAACAAGTTGTTTATTATCATACTAGTACGACTAACAAGTCTTTTCTAGAGATGGCACGATATCTTAAAGATATCGGTATTAAGAACTATAAATGGCCTTTGATTCTCTTAGACCCCGACTTAGCAAAGATTGATCCTTTTGATCCATTGCTTCCTCAGCCTTATAAAGTTAAGGTCTTAAGAGAGTGTATATATAATCCCATTTATTTCATTAGAGAATGTGTAAGAATCGAATCTTCCACTCCTGGCGGTATGAAGTTTGGTCTTCATAGAGGAAACATGGCAATTATCTTCTGCATGCTTCAGAATATTAACTGCTTTGTAGACCTTCCACGTCAGACAGGTAAAACGATTGGAGTTCTTACAGTTCTTCTATATTGGTATCAATTCGGTATTAGTAATACCGAAATTAACTTCTTGCATAAGAAGCTCGACGGAGCTACAGATAACCTTGACGATCTCCGTAAGATGCGCGATCTCCTACCTCCCTATCTACGTATGTCTCAGGTTGAAGGTAGAGATGGTAAGAAGATTAAAGAGAAATCTAATGTGAGAGACTTACAGCATCCTGTCAATGGTAATAGAATTCGTACTGTTGCATCTGCACGTAATAAAGTTGCTGCTGCATCTCAGATGCGCGGCCGTACTTCTCCTATTATCTACTATGACGAATTTGCATTCTCTCCCTATAATAAAATTGTCTATACCAATATGGTTCCTGCCTATAATACTGCAGCTAATAACTGTAAGATGGTTGGAGCTCCTTATGGTATTTACATGACTACAACTCCTGGTCTGCTTACTACTGATGAAGGTAAAGCTGCTGATGACTTCCGTAAAGCTGCTACTCCTTTTGATGAGCACTGGTATGACTTTTCTAGACAACAGCTTGATGAAATGCTGGCTGCTAATAGCTATTCTTCTTTTGTCTATATTAGATTTAGCTATCAGCAGTTAGGCAAATCTGAAGAGTGGTTTAGAAATATTTGCAGAGAAATGGGTGACTGGACTGCAATCAGACGCGAAGTTCTGCTTGAGTGGTCCGATGTCAATGATGAATGCCCGTTTAGCAAAGAAGATCTTGATACTATTAAGGCTATGCTTAGACAGCCTATCAATACTATCATGGTCTTTAATAAATATCCGTTTAAGATCTATGAGCAAATGGATATCAATAGAAGTATTCCTATTCTTGGAGTCGACGTTTCTGCAGGATTGAGTCGAGACTATAGTACAATTGTGGTTATTGACTCTAGAACTTCTAGAGTTACAGCTACCTTTGAATGTAACTATATCTCTACAATTGAATTTGCAGCAGTTATCCAAGAGATTGTATCCAAATGGATGCCAAGAGCAGTTGTTAATATCGAGCGTAACGGAGGTTTCGGTACATCTGTTATTGGTAAACTGGTTAAGACTAATATCAAGAAGAATCTGTTCTTTACTATCAAAGATAGAGTTGTTGAAGAGCAGATTATTAATGGTATTACTCATAGAAGACAGCAGAAAGTTAAAGTCTATGGCTTTGACTCTTCTAAGAGCGGCCGTGCAGAGCTTTATGAGCTTGTAAGTGACCGTGTTGAATATCATAAAGATAAGGTTATTGAGCCTCGACTCCATGAAGAGCTTTGTGCTCTTAGAATGGATGCTAAGGGAAGAATTGACCACCCTGTTGGTGGACATGATGACCTTGTTATTGCATGGGCTTTGGCACTCTTCGTATTGTATCGCGGAGGCGACATTGCTAACGATTTCGGCATCACTCGTCATATGATTAAAACTGACACTGAGCAGGATGAAGAGTTATATGAAGTCAATAGAGATGCTGAAATTATTTGCGATAAAATTGAAACTGTCGACAATGGCTCTGAAGTTGAAGACCAGATGAAGTATCTTGATACTGCTCCTGGTAAGAAACTTTATAGTGAATGGGTTAATGAAGAATATCAGAAAGATCAGAAAGCTTTGGAGAAGGTCTTGTCTACTAAGATTGGTAGAGAGGCATATATTCAGGCTAACCATATTGATTCTACTGATTTCGCAGAAGCTCATAGTGTATATACTGTGCCCGATTCTGTCTTTACAGATTTCTATAGTGATGGAAATGCTATGGAAAGACAAGATGCTGGTGCAGGAAACCTTTATGAGAGATTCATGAAGGTTATGAGCGTAAGATAAAAAATAAGAGGGGTTTAATTACCCCTCTTATTTCTCTTTCCAGGTATTAGATTCTGAATCATACTCGACCATTACATTTGCACCATTGGCTTCTTGATCTTTGAGATATTTAACTAAATTTCGATGAACCAAAGATTCATGCTTACCTAAAGTAGCAGGCTCTTTATTTAAGGTATAGAATCTTTCTTTTTGAGAGCTTAGTGGATCAGGTGTTCCTCCTGTTTCTTTATATATTTTTGTGTAAATTAGATCATCAAGGAATTTAGTGAATTTGGGATCCATATAGGATAAAGCTATATACATGGTATATTCTTCTACATAGCTAAAAATATCCTCATAAGTGATTGTGCTATTCATGCTTATTACCTCCTTATTCTATATATAATATATCATTATACTTATTGAATTTTGCATACTCTGAATACTGGAAACAAGTAATTAATATGAATAAAGAGGTGATCTCTTAATGATTCAAGCCAATAGAATGACTGAATTACTCGATAAGATTGAGAGACGGCTTGGTACTGCTCCTCTTAATCTTCCTGAGAATCTTCAGAAGCCTGTATGGGCTGAGAAAGTTATTGCTCATGAAACTCTTGATACCTTTAGTAGGTATTTTCCTAATGCTGTAGATATCAACCTTGATAAATCTATGCTTACCAAAGATGGCTACTATCTGGTAGATGAGGTCTTTGGAGATAATGTAGAAATTATCGGTGTAAGAGATCTTAACTGGACCCAACTTTCTAGAGCTACTAGCCGTAGATCTGATGCTTATGGATTCGGTTATTATGATTTCTTAGCTAATAACTATAGCATGGATGATGTTGCTCTTATTCAAGCAAGAGCAGATCAGATGTCTCTATTTAGCAATAGTGTCTTTGTAGACTTTGTTCCTCCTAATAAGATCAGATTCACCACAGTTACTGGTGCTGATGTAACCAAAACTATGGATCAGATTCCTGTAACTGTTCTGATTAAGCATGCTCTTAATCTCAAGACTATTCCTGCTACTATGATGGAAACCTTTGAGAAGCTTGCTGAAGCAGATGTGGCTAAATTCTTATACGAGAATCTTAAATACTATGATGGTCTTGAGACTGTCAATGCTAGTATTGATCTGAAGCTTGGAGAACTTGAAGCTAAAGCTACTACTAGAGATGAAATCGTAGAAAAGCTTGAAGAAGCTCATGTGACCGCTGCTAATAAGCATCAGCCGATCATGTTTACGGTATAAAAAATAAGAGGGGTAATTAAACCCCTCTTATTTTATTTTGCTGTGAACCAATCTTCGCCCTCACGCATCTCATCGATCTTGAATCCTTCGATGGTGCTGGTCCGAAGGCCATAGCTCTGAATCACCTTTCCGTCGACCTTTTCTGTGGCGACATAGATATAGTCATTCTCCTTGAGCTTCTTAGCAATCATCTCATAGACTGCCTTGATGCTTCCATCGATACTCATCTCAACAAAGAAGGTATCAGCGGGCATGTTGATGTCCTTCTTGCAGAAGAAGGTAATCATGTAAGTCTTCTCGTTATTCATTGTAATCCCTTTCGCTCCTGTAATGCCTGGAGCTCTAGCAAATATGTCAAAAGAAATGAATGTATTATTCGTTTCTTTCATAGTAATAATATACAAATATTTAATATGACTTTCACGGTTCATAGGCAAAAAGAAAGCTAGGAGATTTATTCCCCTAGCTTTACTTTATTTTCGATATATGGTCTAAGTTTCTTATAGACCTCATTGATGATTTGATTCTTATATTTATCCTGGACCACAATACTATCACCATTAGCTGTAAAGATATTAGTAGACTTTACAATAGCTAAATGAGTGACAGGATCTTCTTCTCCAGTATCAATCTCAATCATCATATTAGAAATTGCTGTATTCAGTTCTTTAGGAGGATCAATGAAATTGACAATGTAGCCATCCTTTACTGGAATAATAGTATGGTTAATGCCAGCATCATTAAGCCATTCAGAGAATTTATTCATCATAAAATCCGAAATAAAATCTCCTCCCTTCTTGAATTAAAAATACTTACAGAAGTCATCCATCAGGTCATAGATATATTTAAATGTATCTGAAGGACCTAATTTTATGTAAGTGACTCCATCTATAACTCGATAGGTATTTCTACCATACTTCGAATTAATCATCTGTTCAAATACTGGTGAATCTAGACCTTCTATATAGAGAAAGTCATTAGTAGAGCCAAACATGTCATTGCTAATATACTTCTTAGCTTTGGTAAGGTTAAGAGTACATGCTGCAGGATAAAGATGCTTGGTCTCAATCATAATAATTCCACATTTATATTTCTTAGCTCTTAAAAGTCTTAATAGATATGGATAAATAGATTCGACAGATTGTTCATGAACTTTCTTTAAATTAGCACTTACAACAGTATATTTACCAATTCTCTCATCAGTAACTGCTTCAAAGTAAGCACTAGCAGCTACTGTAGGAATAAGGTGATTATCTTCATCAAAGTGATAATAATTGAAAGCTCTAGTCATATCCTCAAATTCATATAGACCATAGCCATAGATATTATTCATACTATAAAATCACTCCAAGGAACTAATATTTTTCATACTAGAAATAGTACGCTCAGAAACTCCTTCAGTCTTACCTTCAAATTCATCTGCTGTAATAAGTTTCTCAGCTCCAGCACTACCCATATTAAATCTATTAAGTCCTTCAGGAAGTCCTAAACAACCTACAAGATTCTGAGCAGCCTGATACATGCTAAAGTTAGCTATAAGATAATAAAGACCCATGAATCTATCATAATTCATGAGTACATAATTATCATAACTAGAAAGATCCATCTCAATACCAGGTTCCAGTCGATCTTTACCTTCGCCTTTATCGATAATGGTCGGGACAAATCTAATAAATTTATTTTGCGGATAACCATTGATTGCATCTTCAGGAACAGGACTGGTTAATACCAACTTTCCTTTATTCCTAGCAAACAATCTCTTAAATTCTTTAGAATGGAACCAAGAATATACTACTTCGAGCTGTGCTCTAAACTTAGGATATTCCTGAATCCCAATTCTAATAAAAGCTTTATCATCTGTAGTTCTATTTTTCTGGACATTCTCAATCGAGAGATAATAATCATAGTTTCTCTTTACTGTAATAAGAGTATCTTGATTACTTGCTCTGGATTGATATTCGAATTCTTTGTAATAATGATATCTCTTACCATCAGATGTAATCTTGGACAGAGATACATTAAATCTTAAAACTGTGTTTGGGCCTAAAGTATAGACATCATCACTAATTTTGTCATACTTCATAAACTCCATAGGATCGATAAGCATAGTAAAACCTCTCAATCTTAATTATTTTACAGTTTTATGATATATAATTATTTAAAAAAATAAGAGGGTGAAAATCACCCTCTTATTAATCTCTTACGCATAGCTAAAGAGAAGATTGGAATTGCCGATGAACTCATTATTGCCCATCTTATTGAAGCCTCTGGTCTTGATGAGATAGAGCTCGCCACGATCATCCTCGCAAATATCATAATTACGAAGATAGGCAATGAAAGCAGTATGAATGAGTTTCACATTCAAAGCCATCATCAGAGTCTTCAAAGCAGCCTTTCCACAGATGATCGTTACAATCATATGAGGAGCAACTGCAGCGATAGCAGTACCGATAGCGCCACACTTTGCAATCTGAGTAGTAGCATGCTTGATACTGGTATCAGCATTCTTCTGCTTCTCGATCTCATGGATCAGTTCGGCATCGCTGATATGAATGACAGTTTCGCCCTTATTGATGAGCTTCTTAACTGTCTTCTTATCATTAGCAGTGATAGGAAACACCATGATTCTTACTTCCTTTCTCAATTATTATAGAGATAATACTCATCAGACCAATAATAGTCAGAGTTGTTGATAGTTCCATAAATAATTAGGCCAGTACCATCAACATCTTCAGCACTATACTTGCGATAAGTATTCTCATCACCTTCAGTACCATCGATGGTCATAATGAGCTTCCAAGTAGCAGTACCATCTTCTTTAAACATGAAGTAGAAGGTTTTATTATCGGCACTGGTACACTTATATTCACCACTAAGACCCTGATCAGGATGAGTACCATATTCAATGAGACACTTGCTTTCATCGACAATAGTAAGATACATATAATCAAACTCATTGTCGTTATTGTTGCAGATGTAATATCCATCATAGACAAAGTTCAACAGGTATCTACCATACTCACCAGTCACAGAAGGATCATTTGAATTGACATTCTCAGTGATATTGGTTTGGTTATCATCTTGGACATCTGCATCCTTCTTTGAGAAACCACCAACAATGGCGATGATCGCTGCAATTAGAACCAGAACAACAGCAGCTGTTGCAAGAAGAGCAACCTTCCCATTATTGCCCTTTGCAGGTTCAAGCTTGGAAGCATTGAGAGTGAAGTCATTCTTCTTCTCAGGAACTTCATAGTTTAGCGGAGCACCACACTCAGGGCAGAACTTAGAATTTTCATGGATCTGAGCACCACACTTGAAGCAATACATATTATTTATCTCCTTTAAAGTAGTTTGAGGAGGGGAGATAATTCTCCCCTCCTATTTAAGTTTTAGCAATGGCCACAATTGCACTTGACACCATGAGGCAGAATATCACCAGTCGGATAGCTCTGAGTTACAGGAGCAGGCTGGGTATTCTGAGAGCAACGAATATCGATATGACCATCCTTTGATTCAATGATCACAGGATTCACAGGGATATACATTGCACCATAGAATGCAGGAACACCTTCATTCGTCAGAGTGAAGTTGGACAGATGCTCCTTATCGAGCTTAGTCTGAGTGAAGACAAAGCGACTGCCAGGAGCATTGCTGATAGCCTTATCGAAATAGCCATCATTATCCATCTTCACGATATACTCCTGAAGACTGCTACGCTCTTCAGCATTCAGACCACGGGTCGGCATAGTGATAAGTGCAAGCTTCAGATTGAGATCCTTATAGGCCTTAGAATACATGGGACGCTTGCTGATATTCATAAGACCACCATAGAAGATATCATTGAAGAGCTTCTCATCAAGAACCTTCTTTGCATGGCTCTTATTGCCGACAGTGTTGAAGACCTCATAGAATTCACCATTCTCAAGAATAGTAGCCATATTCACACGAGGGCATGCATCAATAAGCTTCACTCTCTTATCGATAATCATACCGGTATCGATAGTGAAGCACTTGGGATTGATGGTGGTATTGTTCTTCGCCACTGCGATCACAGAGATCAGACCAATATGAGGAGATTCCTCAAAGATGACATCAACACCATTCTTTGCTGCGATCTCTTCAATTTCCTTAAGAGGAATCTTGTTGAACTTTGCAATCATAGCAGAGTTATCATAGAGGTTTTCATGAGAACCACCAGTCACAACACTGCCAGGAGCCGGAGCCTGCATAGGCTGAATAAACTCAGGCTTCTTCTGAACAGTGGGATCCTTCTTAAGGTCATCAATGTCAACCTTATTCAGATCAACTTCGACCTTATCAGGATCTGCAATCTTAACAGACTGCTTAGGAGGTTCATCAACTTTGTGAAGAGGCTTCACAGGAGGCTGAGTAATCACAGGCTGCTGCGGAGCCATCTGCTGAGGGAAGAGAACCTGCTGAGGAATAGAAGAAGCAGGAATCATCTGCTGCTGGGGAATAGGCATTCCGATAGGATTAGGAATATATCCAGTTACCTGGCCGGGAACCATTGCTCCACCATCAGAGAAGACACCATGATCCTGAATGAAAGCACGAGCAGGATTGCTAGGGTCAAATCTCTCAGCAACCTCTTCGTTGATAGAATCAGGATCGAAGATCATGCCAGTACCAAGATCGATCTTAGCATTGCCAGAACCCATATTGGCATTTCCATCAGCAGGCTTATCATTGACTTCATAAACCTCTTCATATGCAGGAACCGCATCCTGAGGCTCTTCAACGACTTCCTGTTTCTGAGAATTCTTCTTCTCAGACTTCTTTTCCTGTTTAGCAGACTGCTTGGTTTCTTCTGCCTTATTCATCTCAGCAGAAAGCTTGGCAATACTATCATTGCCACCGCCTTCAGACATCAGATGAATAGTAGTAGCCTTATGACGAGTCAAAACATCGTCAAAGACTTTACCGATATCACGAAGGATACCGCGCTTGGAACCATGATCATCATCTTCATTCGGATGATCAGGAACTTCAAGTTCCTCTTCAAACAGCTTCGGGAAGATCTCCATAGCCTGCTTAGTTGCAAGACTATATTTTTCATCATCATCCTCGATATTGAGGAGAAGATTCATGGAACTCATACACATTGCAATGGCTTCTGCCTTGCTCTCGGGTTTACCAAACTTCATTTTTTTATCTCCTTACTATAGTCATAGTGATTTTAAGTTAAGCAATTATTCTTAAATCACTAGGTAGCCTTATTTAAACTCTGGCTACACAGAGCGACGCTGTTGAACATTTGCTAGATCTCCTTTCTTACAAATTTAAATAGAGATGACTAAATAAGTCATCTCTATTCATTATAATAATATCTAATTGAATAAATATCATTTCACGTTTTAATCTCTATCATCAAAGAACTCCATCGGCTGAATAAGGTTATCATGCTTCTCCTTAATAGCATCAGAAGTTTTGATGAGATCAGATTGTCTAAGAGTAACCTCTTTACAATCAGTTGCATACTTAGTAAATACAGGCTTCTTCTCTTCATAGAATCTCTTGGTAAAGAAGAATCCAGTATCAACTAAATCTTTATAAGTTGTATCGGCCGCTCTAGTACGTCCAAAGGTTTGCTGTGCTAATACTTTGGATTTAAAAGGTTCTGCTAATACAACAGTCTCTACTAATCCAGGAATATCTACTGCAGCTCCTGCAGATTTAGTAGTTGTAAGAATAATAGCTTTATCTAATTGCTGTCTCTTAGTTTCAGGATCTGAAATTGTAGTAAAGATACCTACTTGACCAATTAGTTCTGGATAATTTTCATAAATCCAGTCTCTAATCTTCAAAATAGCATCATTAGTTGCTACATAATACAGATGTTTCCCTCCACGTTTAAGAGCCATATCAATAAGAATTCTAAGCATTCTATAGAAGTTCTCCTGATTTGTAAGATATTGCACATACTTATTTCTATCCATACCAAACTTATTCTTACATTGAGAAATCTGCATTGGATTTGGATTGGAATTGTATCTCATTGCAATATAACTTGTATGAGGATCTTCTTCTTGGTTAAATAGATTGATAGATGGGACATTCTCAAAATAGCTTCTATAAATCTTGTCTTCATCTTTATCAGATCTATTAGGTGTAGCTGTTACATAATAGGTCAGCCAAGTATTTGTGAAACAATCAATCATAAACATATTGTCAAAACTCAGATGAGCTTCATCATAAATCTTGACACCAATTTGCATATACTTGAAGAATTCATGAAGTGCTTCCCAGCCATTTCTCTCAGCAAAACTTCTAATGGTTGCATGAGTACAGAGAATGACTTTATACTTATTGATATCTCTTCTATATAACTGCATCAGCTTAGGAGTACCAGATACATAATAAATCTCATCAGATTTGATATCTGTATACTCTAAGAAAAATGCTTTCCATTGAGCTAGCCATTCATTTGTATTAGTAATGATAATACTTCTCAATCCAAGATAAGATAATGCTGTAATAGAGCAATAAGTCTTACCCTTGCCAGTCATAAGATTAAGAGAAAGCATTGGATATCTTGCATTATTAGAATACTTGCCCAGAGAAAGCATAAACTGAAGAGCTTCTTCTTGAACTTCATCTCTAGGTTTATATCTAAGCATAGGATTTACAATCCTTCCAGCAGGATCACAACTTTGATCTATATATGCTTCTACTCCAAATGTCTTTTCCAAATAAGGAATAGAAGCACTTCTCGGAATATAAAGTGTCATAGTGTTTTCATCATAGTATCTACCCTTAGGATTGACTCTATGATAAATTGGATCGAAAATTCCATACCTTCTTTCAAGAGGAGGAAAGTCTCCTAAGGTATAATTGTGAATTTCTATATGAGTTCTATATACTTCTACTTTGTGCACGTATATCACCTCATTTTATAGTTCTTGGTGTTGTAATCCCTTACAATGAGTTAGTTTAGGATCACATTTTTAGATGAATGAAAAAAGAAAGAGGTTATTGCTAACCTCTTTCTAATTTGACTAGAGCCTTTCTATTATGCATAGAATATTATCAACTTGAAAGGATAATTAATAATATATGGCTCTAGTCTAGGGATGCAGATGAGCTTGCGTCTCACCTACATTTGAGATAAGTAAAAGCTTTGGACAGGACTTCTACTATATCTCTATAGAAAAGAATGGAGCTCAATCCTTCTCAATCAAGGAGGGATTAGCCTTTACTAGAAGGAGAGCTTCAACATTCCTTCTATCACTTCTTTTCTTCAGGATCTCCAATGATGAACAGATTGCTCACCTCATTAAATTTATGAGCCTGCTTATCAAGAAGATAAGCATTGTCTCCTGCAGCGAGTTCTGTTTTCGTAGTATTGAAACCACGAATTCCATCTTCGATGCAGATCATTTCTTCGGGGAAGTTTGCGAGCAGTTCTCTAAGCGTAGCCATATTTTGCTACCTCCTTTATTTATTCATCATTATAATATACAGCTATAATCTAATATTATCACAGATTAAAAGCTGATCATATTAGTGGAATTATTATTGGGATTTCCTCTGAAGAGTCCAATGGATTCCAGAGGGAATTTCGACACATTATCATTAATAATTTCACCAAATCTAATGAAAGGCTTAACCCATTCAGGCACAGGTTCATTAATGGGAATAGCCATTGCATCAATACCATTCTCAAATTCCTTAGTTCTAAAGAGAGCCATAGCTTTCTCATAAACCTCTGGATGAGATTCTTTAATGATATCAATATTTCTAGGCGTCATCTCAACCTTGACAATATCAATCGAATTACGAATAGTCATATCAAGAGCTTCAGTGCCATGCTCATGAAGAGCATTATACGCACAGGATGCTTTGATACCTTGAATTCTCATAGGATCTTCATAAGCAGACTGAGATTTAACCTTTGCAGGTTTAAAGAACTTCTTATCTCCTGCTAAGATCGAGTCATGAATTTCTTTCTCAATCATAGCAATGTCTTTAAGAACTTTAACCTGATCAATATATTCACAATTCAGAATATCTTCATATAGAATCTTCTTAAGTCTAGTACGGGTTTCTTCTGCCATAGAAGACTTAACAAATGCTTCCATACCCTTGACATCCAAATCATGTTCTCCATCTTGAGCAATCTGATTACCTTCTTGAAGCTGCATCTTAGATGCATAATGCTTCTTAGCATCAGTAGTCAGAACACGAGCAAATCATTTTTGTTATTCTCCATGTCACCATGGATGATCAGACTATATCTTCATCTTACATTATAAGATGCCTCCCGTTTCGGAATTTCTCCTACTCTACTCAGTTCAGCAATGCTGCTTTTCGATAGTCGTTGAACCTTATCTCTTATTAGAGATCTTGGCTGCTGATTATCTCTTTATTAAGAGACTTCCCAGCAATTAAAGAGGATTCAGTCATAAGATCACTCTTATGCCGCCCTATTTTTAAGGAACTCGTTCTTCATAGTGATCATACAATCACCATTGCTCTCAGAATTGGAATTAGTACAATACCGATTCATATAATCATTCACGAAAATACCAATCATATACGAGATAAGATTGATGATCGAAAACTTAAGACCATCCTGTGTAGTGATAATCATAGGATCTATCAAACGATCATTCTCTACAATATCATCATTAATGAAATCATAGTCAGTGATCTTTTCGGTAGATACTTTTGCATATTCAGGATCTCCATCTATAACTTTATCGACTTCACAGACCTGATTCTTAATAGTCATAGGAATTCCATCACAGAATCTGAGTACATACCTATACCAACCATCAAGAGATATAATAGCACTATCTGTCATTTTACATTCACTTAAGTTCGCTAGACTTAAGCCGTCTAATATAGACTGCTATACGTTTCCATATAGATTAGACTATATCATCATCTCTAAATTAGAGATGCTTTGCGCTGTCTCTCGCTTGAGAGCACCTAGTCGTTGAACTCCATTAAAATACATAAGCACTAGAAATATCTGTAAATATTTTTCTATTTTTTATATCCATCAAAGTTACATACTTATTTGTATTTCTTTTATCTTTGACGGCATAAAATGGTTCATTATAAACAATTTCATATGCTTCTGGAATTGATAAACCATCTTCAAAACATTTACAAGCCATCTCCACACTATCTTTGCTGATAGTTCTAAATCTATAATTAGATTTTTTAATATCGTATTTAGATGAAATACTTTTCCAAGCATAACCTTTTCGTATAGAGCGAATAATTTCATAATTATTCATTGTATCTTCCATCCCAATATCAGAAAGAATATCTTTAATTTCTATTCCTTTTTCTAAAAGGCTACAAATATATTCTACTTCTGAATTGGTTAATTTGGCAGAATGACATTTTTCTCCAATATAATCATTCAATCCTGTCTGATAAGCATGAGTGTTATTTTCTGCTTTTGTAACCCATTCAAGATTTTTATAATAATTATATTTCTTTATACCATTCATATGATTGATACAATTTCTCTCATCAGTTCTGCCAGCTACAAATTCATTACCAACTGCTCGATGAGGAAATAATTTATTTCCTACTCCACAAGTAGTTTGATAATAGCCATTTGAGTTGACATGTAAAGATAAAAGTCTTCCAGAATAGGATGAAAACACATCACCATAATTAGATACAAAATATCCTTCTGGAATATTTTCTAAAGTTATTGGTCTAAATACCACATTCAAAGTTTTATCATCAAAAGACATTGGATCTTTAGGCAAATCAAAAATCATAGGATCTATCATATTAAATCACCTCAACTATATGATTCAAGGTATTATAATACCCTATATTCTAGTTATTTATATATTTAAATAAAGCTGCTGGTTGCCCAATCTTTATAATTTTTAGAACGTTCACACTCATCATCTCTGATCATGTTGTAGTTTATAAAGCTCTAAGGGATTCCAGCAATTCACAAAGTTTGCTGTATAGATCACTCTATACAGGGACACAATTCTATCCTGGATAATGCTATTACTTCTCACCAGATAATACATTTTATCAAGTCTATCAATAATTTGATATTTATAATAAACGTATTCCTGAATAAGATCTGTTACAGCCTTGAGTTCATCTGCAGCTTCCTCAGGAACCAAGTTAGGATCCATATAAGGTTGATTAAGCTTACATAAGAAATTCAAGATTGCATTCTTCACTCGACTATTGTCAATGAAGTTAAATAAATTGTTTTTATAGAAGAGTCTATTGAGATCTTCCTGACCAAGATTAGCCAGCATATCCCAAATGATTTTCATCTCTTCTTCACTAGGGATCCATCCCCATCCAGTAGAAGACATAAGCTGATAGAAACATTCTTCAATAGTAATATCTCTATCTAAGACTTCACTGTCATCATAGAAACGTGCTTCAGTAATCACGTTATGAATGAATGTAACCAGTTCATTCATAGATCCCATCGGCACATTATTGTTTAAGAAAGACTCAAAGAAAAGAGCTGCTGCAGAGTTGCAACTCTTTCCCTGAGTTGTTGTAGTACAGGCAGTATAGAGATTATAATAAATACAACTATACATACCGCAGCACCCATAGACATATTTGTTCAGATAGCTTAGCTTATCACTATCCCGTTCTAGAGCTTAATGCTCTAGAACTGCCCCATGTCACCATGGGAGATCAGACTATATCATCATCTCATAGAGATGTCTCGCGCTGTCTCTCGCTTGAGAGCACCTAGTCGTTGAACTTTAATATTTTATTCATCAACTAATTCAAAATCTGTAATCATTACTGCATTCATACTAATTCCGTTATTAGGATTCTGGAGCTGAATATTTCTAACTTCAGCAATAGAATTGATAGCATGATCAGAATCTGCCGCTGCAATATAGACAGGTACATTTCCATATTTATCCCTACTACTCTTCAAAGCAGCGATGAGATTGTCGATAAGAATTGTCTTTTCCATAATTTTTCTCCTTATAAATAAAATATTCTTAGCTGCTGATTATCTCATAGAGACTTCCCAGCAATTCACGAGATTTGCTGTATGAATCGCTCCATACAGGGACTATACAGGTTAATCCATTTGCATCACATTATCTTCACGTAGGTCGTTAATCTACGCAGTTCTCTTATGAACTTCTCTATCTTTCGATAGAAGTTGAGACTATATCTTCACCCTATATAATAGGGGTCTCCTATTTCGAAATTCACTTGAATTCCTACTCTACTCGGTTCTGTATATACAGCCTTTCGATAGTCGTTGAACCTTCATAGATGAATAGCTACTTGATATGTATCTTCATAGACAATCTGATCTTTTACATCATCATAGTCTATAATAGTAGTATGTATAGTAGCTATATCATGCTCATTAAGAAACTTATTAAGTTTCATAATAGCTTTATGAAATTTTCTATTACCTTTCTCAGTGAAGTAGAACTTGCTTCCATCAGGAATCCTGACATTAGGAGCAGGAAGTTCATCTTCAAAGATAGCAGTAAGATTAAATATGTCATCTGTTAATTTATCGAATACATAATCTTCTGAGTCATCATAATTATATGCTGCTTGGATAAATCCCTCATCAGAATCTATATCCGAAAATCTATACAATTTCATTTAATTCATTCCTTTCATCTATGCTTGGCTGCTGATTGGCATATCTATTTCTAGACTTAGCGTTCCAGCAATTAAAGAGCTTGTCATTATGCATTACTGCATAAAGAGACTGAAAGCTTCATCTTGGCGAGAAGTTGTAAAAGATTATACTTCTCAAACATTTCGGATCCTTTAGGATACTTAAACATTTCTTTCTTAAGCTTCTTTCTATTCTTGATAAAGCTATCAATGAGTTCATAAATTGGATTAGGTACTTCTCCGTGACGTTTAAACATCACTCCATATGAAGTGATGATCGGTCTTCTACTCATTACATAGTCTGCTACAGCAAGCAGAGTCATATTGACTTCCTGTTTTTTGTAGTTATTATCAACTCTGACAGGATGATCTTGAAGCCTATTAGATATGGACCAATCAATGGCCATATCAATTTCTTCCATACTAAGAAGGGGAAAGTTTACTTTCACTAAATCCCTAGCTACAGATTTATATTGGTTAATAAATTCATTCTTCGGATAGTTATGAAACCATCCATTATCATTCCAATATCTTGTCATATCCATAACTACTATAACTCCTTTAGTATAAAATTTGTTTAAGCATCATTTACTTAAAAGTTTCACTAAGAGTTGTAAGCTACATACTCTTATACTTCTATGATATATAATCTAAAGTCAAATTAAGCTATATAATCTGATAGATCAACATTAATATAACAAATCGCTTGTATTAGGGAGGAATAAGCCCATGATTTTGCATAATGAAACCCCCACTGCTGGAGTTAAGTTCTCTTATACTGAGTCCATGCTTTTCAATGAAAATGCAGAGATCAAGACTGTTCTCAAGAATCCTAACCAGTTCAGAGAGGCTGTTATTTATGAACATCTCTCTCATATGGATCCTTCCAAGATCAAACTCTTTGTGAACTCTGCTGAATCTCGTGCTATGCTCGAAGCTGGTACTATTACCTATGATACTTTGGATCGTCTTCAGAAGAAGTCCGATGTGAACAATACTTGCATCAATACTGCAGTTTGTCATGTCGCTAAGGAAAATGATGATGATCTCTGGGATCAGCTGGTTGCTGCTCGTGCTGAAGAGCGTCGCATTATGAATGAACTTCTTGACAAGTATCGCAATGATGTCGAGTCTCTGGCTACTAATGCTAGAACTGAAATCATTGAGAAGTGCATTCCTTCTAACTATCGTTAAAAAAATAAAGAGAGGAGTAAATCTCCTCTCTTTATCTCTTTTGTGAAGATTATATAGGCGGCATGCCAGTACTTATATAATCCTCATTAGATTAGTTATCGTTATTAAAAGGCCTATAAGCACTTACATGGTTCTTCATGTAGTTAAGAATTGTTTTGTAAAATTCTTTAGTTGCAATATTCTGTGTATGCGGATTTACAGGTTCATCACCTTCATATCCTAACTCCCATAGATGCTCATTTTTGAGGTCTTCGTTTACCTCAGTAATCTCATCGTCAATGAGTTTCATAAGCTTCGCATCAAACTCATCGAACCAAAATTTTACCATTTCACGATCAGGAACCATTTCCATAATCTCCTTTCAAATATTTCTATTACTATAATATATAATTATATGTAATTTTTACCACAGGCATATATTATATATGCAGAAGGTACAGATTTACCTTATCTGGAACTTTTAAGTAAATAAGACAAAGGAGATTAACGAATTATGGCGAGGAAAACTATGACAAATCAACCTATTGAAGGGTTAATCTATCCTGAAAATTATGGCCCATTTACTCCCATTGCTAACGGTGAAGATTTAGTTATCCATACTACTGAGATCACCATGCAGAATTGGGATTATTACTATAGATCTCTTTTGAATTTATTTAGAGATGGTATTCAAACTGAGGAAATTCATAATAAACTTATCACTGTAGTATTTGCAGATAATAAGTCTCTTGAACTTTCTCTCTTTGATCTCTATTTAAATTTCATTATGTGGTACGTACTTGTTGCTGCAGGAGCTCCTGTGGAGTCTAAGCACGTATTCTTTGATGATGAGATTACTCAGAATAGCATTAAGAACTATATCGATAGATTCTTAATTGAAGAATATCGTAAGAAAATCTCAAACGTTGTTCTGAATAATATTATCGATGACTGTCTGAATAAATTTCATGACATTGAAATCTTTGCAATGTATCTGTCTAATACTCTGTGCTTAGAAGATAATATTGCTCTGATGAAGCATTCTGATCAGTTTAGAGCTGCTATGAATGCTGACCTTTCTAATGTCCCTCTCGAAGACGTTAAGTCTATTGGTATGGGATATGCTAATATGGCAATTGATATGATGAAAAACTCTAAACCTATTCTTGGTTATGATCATTGCTTAGCCGATGCTTTTAGAGCTGATCAGGGTATCAATCCTAAACAGTTCAAAGAGTTTAGTATCAATATCGGTACTAAACCTGATGGACAAGGTGGTGTTTGGCCTTCCATCATCAATAAGTCTTTTATTAATGGTGGTGTGGCTAATCCTATCGATTACTTTATTGAATCCTCTACAGGTAGAACTGCGCAGATTATCAAGCTGAAGAATGTTGGTACATCTGGTACATTTGCAAGAAACCTGGGATTGAATAATATGGACTCCAAGCTTCATGATGATCCTAATTATGATTGCCAGTCTAATAATCTTCTTAAAATTGAGATTCGTAGTAAGAAAGCTCTTTCGATGCTCAATAATAGATATTATAGACTGAATCCTAATGGAATCGATCATCTTTTGAATGCTAGAAAGGATGTCCATCTTTTAGGTAAAACTATTTATCTTAGATCTCCTGCAACTTGCGCTTCTGCGGCTGCTGGTAAAGGCATCTGCTATAAGTGCTATGGAGATCTTAGCTATACTCTGTTTGATACTGAGCAGGGCTTTGGAATTAATATCGGACGTATTGCATCTGAGATTCTTTCTTCTGCTCTTACTCAGAAGCTATTATCTGCAAAGCATCTTCTGGAAACTGCTATCACTAAAGTTAATTGGTGCCCTGAGTTTTCGGATTATTTCGAGATTGTAGATAATATCATTAAACTTGCTCCGGAACTAGACTATAAGGACTATAGAATTATCATTGATCCTGAGACTATTGAACTCGAGAATGATGAAGATAGTGATCTGATTGATGATGATGATGGTTCTTCTGGTATCTATAATGAATTCATCACCAGCTTTGTTGTCCATAAGATTTCTACTGGTGAAGATTTCCTTATCTCTAATGATAAGATGGAGCAGCTTTTCATTACGAATGAGCTCAATACTATTATTCGTAAGAAAGGTGAACCTATTGATGGTAAGATTTCTATCGGCTTTAATGAAGTCAAAGAATCTTATCTGTTTATGATGCAGATTGAGAATAATGAATTGACTAAGACTCTTAATAAGCTTCTTGCTATTCTTAATAAGAGACCTGTCACTTCTTCCTATCCTAGTATCAGTGATCTTTATCAGGATCTTATTGATACTACTGTTGAAGGTAATCTTAATATTGCTGCAACTCATCTTGAAGTTATTCTCTCGAATCAGATTCGTGATCCTGAGGATATCTTCGCTAAACCCAAGTGGTGGGATCATAACCCGCCCTATAATATTATTACTCTTAATGAAGCCCTCACTAATAATCCTTCTGTGGTTATTAGTATGAGCTATCAGAAAATTAAGAGAATGTTTTACAATCCGCTCACCTTCAAGAAGAATGGTGCCTCTTTCATGGATCTCTTCTTTATGGAAAGACCTCAGAGAGTCATCAATGATATTCCTGAAGATGATAATGAGCCCAAGCGTAAGCCTGGTGAAATCATCGATCCTATGATGCCTATTGACGATCCTAATAGAATTACTGTGATTGATGATAATACAAATAATATTCCTGATGAAGAGGAATAATTGAATAAATGGTGGAGGAGAGTGTTTAAATACACTCTCCTCTTCTATTTTTACATATATTTATTTTTTATAAAAAGAAAGGTGGATATAGATATGGACCCTAGATATCAAGAAATGGCTACTGAAAATGAGCTTGCTGTAATTCTTTCTCATTACAATTCTGACTTTGTATATAGTATTGTCTATGACCAGATTAATCGTACTCTGGCTGGCAATACTACAAATATCAGTGCTCCTCCCAATGTTGTAGGAGCTTGGGAACAGAACTTCAAAGCTATTATGGATCAGTATGGTGCTGAAGGTGCTACGCAGATCCAGGAGGTTCGTAGCGAAACTTATCGTGAAATTATCGATATTATTTGTGAGCAGTTTAACCTGCAGTTCACTATTGCTGATATCGATATCTATACTGCAGCTTATACTCTTTATGAGTATTTTGTCTGCAATCTTATGACTAATATTATTTCTTTCTTTGCTCATTATATTTATAAGGAACGTACTTCTATTTATGAAGGTATGGGTCTCTCTGAGCTGAAGAAGAATAAGGATAGTTCTACTATCTATGGAAAGCGTATGTATAAAGATATCAAGCTCGCTGTTATCAATGCAAATATTACTCGTATTATCGATAATATCTGTAAGGGTATGGAGTTTGATTTCTCTTCTATTATCACTGCTTCTATTGATGATAAAGCAATGGTAAAGTATATGCTTAATACTATCTCTGATAAGGGTAATTTCTTCCAGGATTACATCATCAAGATGGTAAATATTAATCTTGCAGAGTATGTGACTGGTATTAGATTCGCTTTGCAGGAATATGCGATTTCGCATGATCAGATTATTTATACTAACGCAACTCAAGCGTCTCAGATGCATGAAGCTGAATAAAAACAAGGAGAATATAAAACATGGACAAGAATGATAAGACTACTGTAACTGAAAAGATTATTGATTTCAATAGTATCAATAAAAATAATAATACTACTCTTTCTGATGAAGCTATCGATCAGATTGTCAAAGCTGCTTCTGATGCTACCCCTCAGGAAGTGATTAATATGCATAATAGCATGGATCATGCTGAGGAAATGTCTGAAGAAGATTTTGAACCTGAGCTGAGAAATATTAATCTTGATACTCCTTATGAGGATCTCGTGCAGGGTACCAAGAACAACTACAATATCTCTGATAAGGATCTTTTTGAACTTGCTAAGGATGGTTCTACTATCAGTGATGAAGATATTGCTGATAAGCTCAAGGAAACTACTGAAGGGATGAATCTCTCTGATGAAGAGACTGTTGCTTTCCTTTCTCTTGTTTCTAAATATAGAGCTAATTCCAATATGTCTGGCAATGAGATCTATAAAACTATGCCTGAAACAATGAAGGAAATGGTTAGAGAACTTGCTGTTCAGGCTGGTGCTCAGCCTAATGAATATGGTAATGTGGCAAAGTTCTTACTCGATCAATTCCTCTCTAGTGCTGAGCTGGATCAAATCTTTATAGACTTCCAGAAATCTCTTGATGAAGCTCTTGATATTCCTAGTATGACTGATCTTTATTCTGAGCATACTAAGGAAGTCATGACTGTTAAGCTTCCTGAAATTATTGAGAAGTATAAGGATGAAGAGCCTGAGAAGGCTGCTCTTCTTCAGAGAATTAAAGATGCTTTTGATGATGCTTATTCTCTTAAGAGACTCAAAGAGCATTATGAAAGTAATTCTCGTACTAGAAAGCTTATGCGTAGAGATATCAAGAAGTATATGAGTTTCTGCGAAGAATCTAATTTGAAGAATGAACGTACTGAGTTTATGCTTCCTGATGCTAGAGGGATCCCTGGTGCACTTTCTAAGGTACTGATTGAGGATGTTACTATTGATCCTGAAGATAGAATCAATAAGCTTAAGATCACCGATATTGATGTAGATAAGCTTACTATTCTTATTTGCAGAAGTCTTGATGGTTTGTATGCTTCCAATACTGTTGATGCAGCATATATCTATTATCTTCTGAAGAATATCACTATGCTTAATCTTGTCAATGAGAACAGAACTCCTTTTGCGCTCGAACTTATTAATAATATCTGCGATGTTATCGAGTTCGTCCGTGAAAAGGAGGCAGAATTCAATGCTTCAAAAAAGTAACACTTTTGTGAATTTACTTAATGCAGAGAGCTCCATCGTCCAGCACGTGGAGCTCTCTCTTTATAAGTCTACCTCTGATAACCGTACTCTGAAGAAAACTGTGTTTATCTTTGCTGGGTATGAATATGAAGTGACTTATTATGATACAGAAAACAATAAGGTCAATAAAATCTCTGGTGTAATTACTGACTTTGATGTAGAAGCTTCTAGTATTTACAGTCAGAGTATCACGATGATGTATTGGCCTAAAGAAGAAAAGAATAACAAATGTAATCCTTGTATTCCTCCTGAAGAGAAGCCTTCTGAGATTGTACAGGGCATGCCCAGCTGTGGCTGTGTCTTGAATAAGCCTGATCTTTCTAAATATCAGGGTCCTGAGACTATTGAGATTCCTATGAATAATCTTCTGGATCTTAATTATCTTGGAAGCGGTAAGAAGCCTGATCTTCCTAAACCTATGAAGAAAGTGGTGAAAGTTGTGCTTCTTGGAATTAGTGCTGAGATCTGTAGAGCAGTTGTGGTTAACCTCAAGATGCTCGAAGATAATCAGGATAATGCTGTCAAAGAGGTTAATCTCAAGACTGGCAATGTTTATACTATTGCTTATCTGAGCCAGAAGGATAAGTGTGTATATGAGTTTGATGGAAAGCTTGTTTCCATCTCTGAGACTAATGATGCTCCTAAACAGGATACTGTTGTCAGAACCTCTGAACAGGTTGGTCTCAATGATACTATCTATAACTCTTGTGATATCTGTGATGATACCACGGATAGAGATATGTATATGGCTTGTGATTGCATGAAGAATGATGTCAGACTTACCTTTGATATCTCTGTAGATTTTTCTGGTGAGTATGACTCTATTATGCTTTCTCAGATCAGAGATTGTACTCTGATTGAAGAGGAAGGCAAACCTGTTACTCCTGTGGAACCGGTTGAACCTTCTAAGCCTGATCCCAAGCCTGGTGATAATAAATCTTGCTGTGATGCTTGCCCCGGCAAGGTTATCGATCTGACTACCTCTAATAATGCTAAGATCGAGATCGATCCTAAGACTAAAGAGGTTAAATATACTTCTAATTCTGGCACTCAGAATATCTCTCTTAAAGAGATTATGGAGTTCTATTTCGCCGAATAAAGCTTTTATAGCCCTACAGCCACCCAGCTGTAGGGCTTAACAATTTAATAAGATTCTAATAAGAAGGAGGTATATTGAATGCCTATTATTAGTGCTGAGCCTATTGAAAAGCACGTATATCGTGTGACTATCAATGGTGGCTGTGGTATTATGGAAAACGTTGTCATTTCTGATGACGGTTTATATAGCATTTATTTCATCAAAGATGATAAATGCATTAATGCTACTGGCCGTATTCTTAACGTGGTTCAGAATAGAGCTTATCCAAGAAACAGCTATATTCTCTTTGACTATTCTGAAGACACGACTAATAAGAAAGAACGTATTCAGTTCTATAAAATTCATTCGATTAGAGACATTACTCCTAATAATGCCTATGCCATTGCTCTTAAGCATGGTTTTGAAGGCACTGAAGAAGAATGGCTTAAATCGTTGAATGGCGAAGCTGGTAAGTCTGCTTATCAGTCTGCTGTGGATGCTGGATTCGTTGGTACTGAGGCTGAATGGCTTGATAGCTTGAAAGGTAAGTCTGCTTACCAGATTGCTATTGAGAATGGATTCCTTGGTACTGAACAGGATTATCTGAAGAGCCTTAATGGTAAAGATGGTAAGTCTGCTTATGAAAATGCCGTCGAAAAGGGATTCGAAGGCACTGAAGAGGAATGGCTTGCAAGCCTGCATGGTAAAGATGGTAAGTCTGCTTACCAAATTGCTCTTGCAAATGGATTTGAGGGATCTGAGCTTGAATGGCTTGACTCTCTTAAATGTAAAGAAAAGCCTAAGTCTGCATATGATATTGCAGTTGAAAATGGCTTTGTTGGAACAGAAGTTGAATGGGTTGCTTCTCTTAGAGGACCTCATGGAGAATCTGCCTATGATATTGCTGTTAAAAATGGTTTTGTTGGTACTGAGCAGGAGTGGCTTGACTCTATCACTGATGTGACTGAACTTACCGCTATTGTGAATAAGATCCAGAAGAACCATCTTGAATGGAAGGTTGGTATGTAAATACCTACCTGTTATCAAACTGCAACATTTGAGTAAGTATTCTTTATTCTATTAAAAAGAATACTATTTTTCAAAAAGGAGGATAATCTTTATGATTCAATGGCATATTGTAGACTCCGCTACTTTTAAAGCCGGTACCAAGATCGATGGTGATCTGTACTTTCTGACTGATACCAAAGAGATTTATCGTGGCGAAGTTTCGTATAGTGATTCTGTGATTCTCTATACTACTCTGCCTGTTGAAGGCATTGCTAAGAATCGTCTTTACATCGATGCTAATACGCTCGAAGGTAAGATGCATAATGGCACTGAGTGGAAGCAGGTTATTAAGCCTCTGAGTGATACTGTTGCTGCAGATGGGGCCAATCCTGTTTCTGGCAAGGCTGTCGCTTCTTATGTTGCCGCTGAACTTGCTAAGGTTAATGCTGCTACTGATATTGTCAGTACTATCTCTTGGGATGCCGCTGAGCATATGCTCACTGCTACTGCTAAGGATGGTAAGACTACTCAGCAGATCACTTTTGATGGTCTTGGCGTTAGCCTGAGCTACATTGCTGCCACCGGTGAGCTCCAGCTGCTTGATGCTGCTGGTAACAAGATCGGTGACGCTATTTCCCTGCCTCTCGAGCAGTTTGTCAGCGCTGGCGAATACAATGCTGAGACCAAGGAAATTATTCTGTACTTCGATGAAAAGAAGCAGAATTCTGTCAAGATCCCTGTTGGCGCTCTTGTTGACGTTTATACGGGTGTAGATGGTAGTTCTGCTAAGGTCGAAGTCTCTGCTGATAACAAGATCACTGCTACAGTTAAGGTTTCTGCAGAGACTGGTAACTGCCTTGTTCTGAAGCAGGACGGCATTTATGTCGCCGCTCCTGATCTTGCCGATTACATGACCAAGGTCGATGGCGCTGTTGAGGGCAATGTTGCCGTCTTCGGTACCGATGGTCAGGTCGTTGATTCTGGCAAGACTCTGGCTGAGCTTGGTTCCAATAGCAAGATCTATCAGGGTGCTTCCATCACCGAAGCTGTTGGTGTTGAAACTCCCAAGAAGGGTGACTATTGCATTGTCAAGAAGCCCATCGCTGGTGATAAGTTTGAGCTGACTGCTTACAGCTATGATGGCACTAACTGGGTTGCCTTCGATGGTAACTATGACGCTAAGAATATCTACTTCTCCGAGGACCTTGATACCACCAGTCCTATCGGCAATATTGTTCTTACCAATGGTATGGGTAAGGTTCCTTCTACCGGTAAGAACATTGTTGATACCTGGAATGCTATCTTCGTTAAGGAGAAGAATCCCAGCATTACTCAGCCTGCTGTTTCTATCAGCAAGATTAGTTCTAAGATCGTTGAGGTTGGTACGACTTATACTCCCGAGTATTCTGCCACTCTCAGCACTGGTAAGTATGAGTTTGGTCCTGAGACTGGCATTACTGCCGCTTCTTGGGAGATCTCTGATACTGCCGGTCATACTGCTGCCACTAATGCTGGTAAGTTTGATAGTTTCGTTGTCACCGATGAGACTAACTACATGATTACCTGCAAGGCTAACTATGAAGATGGTGCTGTTCCTCTGACCAACCGTAAGAATCCTTATGCTGCTGGTCAGATCAAGGCTGGTTCCAAGTCTGCTACTTCTGGTGCTATTAGAGGCTATCGTGCTGGCTTCTATGGTGCTCTGAAGGATAAGACTGGCGAGATCAATTCTGCTCTCGTTCGTGGTCTTGCTACCAAGACCAGTAATGCTCCCGCTTCCGGTAATACCTGGACCATCACTATTCCTGATGGTGCTGTCCGTGTCGTGTTCGCTTATCCTGCCTCTCTCCGCGATGTCAGCTCTGTGCTTGACGTTGGTGGTATGAATGCAGAGATTAAGTCCGCATTTACGCAGCATGTTATCGATGTTGAGGGTGCTGACGGTTATACCGCTAAGTCCTATAAGGTGTATGTGACTGACTTTGCCGAGCCGCAGGTTGGTAGCAATACGTACACCGTGAAAATTTAAAGAAGGAGGTTAGAATATTATGGCTAGCTATACTGCTATTACCAACACTCTCGACTTCGCAGTAGCATTTAAACCCAAAACTGCATTCCCGCTTGATGCGAGAAGTATGTTTGGTTCTTATGATGCTGCTGTTGCCGCTGCAAAGACTGCGGAGAATGCTGGTAGCTCTAATACTACCTATTATTACGGCCAGATTCTGACCGTCTTTGAGAATGATGTTGCTAAGCATTATTCTATTCAGGGCGATAAGACCTTGAAGGAAGTTGGCGCTTCAGTTTCCGGCGATGATAAGACCATTGTTATGAACAATGAGGTTCTTAGCCTTAAGAACTTTGGAGTTCAGTACTATAGATATATCGACACTGTTGAAGCTGCTGAAGGCCAGGAGGCTGTTGAAGCTCATTATGAGCTCACTACTGGCTGGAAGGAAGGTCTGACTCCCAAGGTTGTCAAGACTGCAACTGGTACGTTTGAGCTTGCTTGGTATGAGCCCTCTAGCACGACTGTTGAAGGTCTGCAGAGCGCTCTTGCTACTGTTCAGACGACTGTTCAGAACATGGATACCCGTGTTACCAATATCGAGAATAAGAATAACGATCAGGATGGTCGCCTTACTGCTCTCGAGGCTGATAGCACGATGTTCAAGGGCGATGCTACCGTTGCTGGTTCTATCAAGAACCTTGTCAATGCTGGTATTGCTGCTCAGCTCGCCGATCAACCCGAGGCTTTCGATACTCTGAAGGAGATTGCTGACTGGTGCAGCACTCACTCCACCGATGTCATCGAAATGAACAAGAATATCACTGCTAATACCACTGCTGTTAAGGCTCTTGAGACGTTTGTTGGCAAGCTTCCCGAGGGTGCTAAGGCAAGTGATGTTATTGGCTACATTGCTGAGTATTATGCTGCTCAGGCTGCTAAGTATGGTGACATTGTTACCCATAATGCTGCTGAGTTTGCTACTGCTGCTCAGGGTGCTAAGGCAGATAGTGCTGTTCAGAAGGTTGAAGCTGGCGAGAATGGCCATATCGTTGTCGATGGTACCGACGTTAAGGTGTATCAGCCTGAAGTGGCTTCTACTTCTACCGCTGGTACAGTTAAGGTTGATGGTACGTCTATCAGCGCTTCTGAGGCTGGTGTGATTAGTGTTGAGGCTGTTGACAAGTCTAAGGTCACCGGTCTTGATACTGCTCTTACCACCACTAAGGATAATGCTGTTCAAGATGCAAATGCATATACCGATGAGCATTCTCTTGCAAAGACGGATGTGGTTGCAGCTGGTGCTCAGGCTGCCACTGCTGAGACCGCTTCCGATCTTAAGGCCGCTTCTGAGAAGCTGCTCCTTAGCATGCTCGATTGGAAGACCTCGATGTAATCGAATAATTAATAAGAGAGAGTTTAATAGCTCTCTCTTATTTTTTAATGATCTCCTTCAGGCTACCTGGCTCGCAATAAATCAAAACATAATTGTAAGGCTAATTTAAGAAAAATTCATTAGTCACTACTTTTCAGAAAGGTGGATTTTTTATATGCTTAATTGGTATTTTATTACTTCTGCACAGTACAAGGCTGCTAAGACCAAGGATTCTGAGAGCCTGTACTTCCTGAGCGATACCAAGGAAATCTATCGTGGTGAAGACCCCTTCACCCAGTCTGTGATCTTCTACACCGGTGATCTGCCCGCTGCACCTGCCGTTGGTCAGCTCTACATCGATAGCGCTACCCTCGAGGGTAAGACCTACACTGGTACCGAGTGGAAGACTGTTATCAAGCCTGTCACTGATACCGTTACGGTTGATGGCGATAAGCCCGTCTCTGGTAAGGCTGTTGCTGCTTATGTTGCTGATGCTCTGAAGACTGCCTCCGCTGAGGCTAAGGCTTCCTTCAAGTCTGCTTCTTACAGCAAGGTCACCAACAAGTTTACCTTCACGAAGAATGATGGCACCAGCCAGGAAGTTGAGATTGACAACCTGCCTGTTGACCTCTCCTTCAACAAGGATGCCGATACTGGTGTTGGCCTGCTCCAGATGAAGGATAAGGCTGGCAACGTCATTGGTACTGGCGTTAACCTCGACCTCGAGCGTTTCGTCAAGGCTGGTGAGTATGATACCGCTACCAAGAAGATCACGCTGTACTTCGACGATGCTAAGACTGATAAGGTAGAGATCGATGCTGCTGCTCTGGTTGATATCTATACCGGTGCTAGCACTAGCACTGCCGATGTGACAGTCTCCAAGGACAACAAGATCTCTGTTACTGTCAAGGCTTCTGCCGAGACTGGCAACATGGTCCAGGTTAAGAAAGATGGTATCTATGTCGCTCCTGTTGATCAGAGCGCTAAGATGGACCGCGATACTGACGCTGTTGAGAACAACCTTGCCAAGTTCGATAAGAACGGCAATGCTGTTGATGCTGGCGTTAAGACCGGTGGTGCTACTCTCGCTGCTGAGCCCAATAGCTCCACGCTCGCTACTGAGGCCGCTGTTGCCGCTGTGAAGTCTGGCCTTGAGACCAAGATTGGTGAAGAGGCTACTCGTGCTAAGGGCGAGGAAGGCAAGCTCGATACCGCTGTCAAGGCCGCCAAGGCTGCTGCCGATGCTGCTCAGACTGCCGCCGATGAAGAGGCTGCTCGCGCTAAGGCTGCTGAGGGTAAGCTCGATACTGCTGTTAAGGCTGCCCAGAAGGCTGCTGATGACGAGGCTGCCCGTGCTACTGCCAAGGAGAACGAGATTGTTGCCGCTCTCACTTGGAAGACCACGATTGCCTAATCATAGTCTTTCTAAAAACACAAACACAGGATCCTTCGGGATCCTGTGTTATTTTTATTAACTCACATTAAATTAAGAAGAATTCCTTCTCTTAATCCAATTAGAAAGGATAATAGACGGTTATGATTGACTTTTATCAACTCAATGAATCGGAAGTTTTAAATTCCAATGGTAAACTTCCTAAAGGTTCTTTTATTTGCTGTAAGGATAGTTCTAATATCTATGTAGTTCCTAAAGAAGGAGCTAATAGTATTCCCATTAAGCTTTCTGATACTATTAAGATTCTTACTGAATCTCAGAGAAAAAATCTTCTCACTCCCATTAATGAGAAGATGTATTTCTGCTATGATACTGGAAAGATGTGGGTTTATTACAACGATTGGTTCTGTATCACTGTCGATAATGACTCTTTTGATATTGACCAGGTTGTTCTTCCCGCTGGAGTAGATGGTGCCATCAGTAGCGTTGAAGTTGCTGATGGTAGAATTAAGGTTGGAACTACTGCTGAATATGTAGTGGATCCTGTTTTTGCAGATCTTGTGACTAACATTTCTACTACTGTTTCTGAAGGAAAAGTGGTAGTTAATGGAAAGACCAGTTACGCTGTTCAGGGTACTGTGAAAATCAAGTAAGATTTATAAGGTCTATCTTACTTTAGATAGACCTTATGATCTTTTATATCATATTGGAGGTGTACTGTATATGGCATACGATGTCCCTAAGTTCTTGAGAAGAGATGGTGATAGTCTTCTCTTTGATCAGGAAGGAGAATTCGTATTCTATGTCCCCGAAATCTATTTTGATGCTGGTCGTAAGGATGCTGTTATCAATGGTGAGTATGTAAACTTACTTGGTATTCTCGACTATGCTATCTTTAGTCCTACTGGTTATTCCAGTGGTCCTAAGAGATTCTTCTTTCCTACTGTTTTCCTTACTAGACCTTCTAGAATTGAAAAACAGAAGAATGTAAAACTTAAACCTGGTGTAGATCCTCAGGATTACAGACTTCTTATCTATAATAAGGATGATCCTGTTGTAGTGTCTACTAAGGTTCCTCAGGATATTGCTAACGTGGAATCTTTCTATAGAATTTTCTTGTATGGTAAACTTCCTGTAACTATTCCTTATGATAAGATGCAGGATTACTTTACAGAGTCTATTGCTTTGAATGGTTCTTCGTATAGCATTACTCTGCAGATGTTTGGATTTGTTATCGGTGAGATTTGTCGTTCCAAAACAAACTTAAACATTCCGTTTAGACTCACCGATTTTACAGATTTGACTTCTTATAAACCTCTTGGTATTAGAGACGTTCCTAAGTATATTTCTCCTAATTCTTCTATTGGATCGGAGAACTGGGACAATGCTGTAGTCGGTGCTATCATGCATCCTAATGATGTCGGATCGCCCATGGAGAAGCTTATTATGGGCTCTAGCGGTCAATAGCGAAAATTAACATGATAGTAAAAGCTGCATATGCTCTATGACAAATAGTTCTTTAAAATTCTCATAAAGGAGGAAACGTAGAATGTATGTCGGAACCATCATCGAATATGATGATCAATCGGCAATCCGCAGTCTGCCCATTGCAGATGTGAGAAATCAGCCGTTATATCTGGCCCTGTTTACATCCGATAAAGGTCCTGAGGACTGGACTGACTTGGCCGGTAAAGATTGGTTCAAGACTTATGGCGATAGCATCTCCTTTACCAAGCATGGCCAGCCCTTGCTTCAGTCTGCTATCTCCATTAATGCTGGTGCCCGTCTTCTCTCTAAGCGTCTTGTGGCTGATGATGCTACTCTTGCTAACCTTTCTATTGTTGGTAAGGTTACTAAGTCTGTAACTCAGGCTACTGACAAAAAGGGCAATCCTATCTACATCGATGACAAGGGTGAGGAAACTACCGAGGTCACCGAGAATCCGAAGATGGAATACAAAGCCATCATCAAGTATGAAGGCCGTTCTGTTAAGGATGTCAAGCTGAATGATCCTGAGGCTGTCTTTGAGGCAGTTAAGAAGACCATTCAGGATGACGAGTATTTGCTCTACACTATCACTGATAACGGTCGTGGTACTTCTAAAAAGAGATTCATGATCGTTCCTGATTATCGTCTCTCTCGTTCTAAGGATTACGTGATTTATAATCTCGTGGTCAGCGAGAGTGGCTATAACATTGAAAGCACTGCCTTTAACCCTGTTCCGTCCATTGTTGTTGCTGGTGGCAACTACTCTCTGGCTAGCGTCATTGAGAAGAATTCCACTCAGGTCAAGTGCAAGCAGGATGATGAAGGCATTGTTAAATTCATCAATGCTATTGCTGAGGCTGCTAAGATCGATGTTGATGAGCTTGAGGGTTATGACTTCCTGCTTGGTTATACCAAGAAGGGTAATGCTCTTGAGAATATTGTTGTCGATGCTGATGGACTGAACCTTAGCAATACTTTCGGTCAGGCTCTTGCTGAGGGCTCCAATGGTGCCTTCGGTGATAGACCTATCGAAAATGAGGAAGAATACGTCAAGCAGGCTAAATATGCTCTTGGTGCAGATGGTAAAAATGTCTATGACACTGTCATCTATAACCAGGATCAGTACAAGATTGATGTCTGCATTGATGCTAACTATCCTAAGGGTGTCAAGGAAGCTATCGAAAACCTTGTCACTTATCGTGAAGACTTTGTCTTCCTTCGTGATATGGGTCTTGGTCTTACTAGCTATGACCAGATCTACTATTACAATGCTGAACTCGCTGTGAAGAATAAGTTCATTGCCACCTATGGCATTAGCTATGATGTCATTGATCCTTATTCCAAGAAGCAGATTAGCGTCACTGTTGGCTATACCCTTGCTCGTCTCTTGGTCTCCCATCTTAACTCTGGTCGCATTCTGCCGGTCTGCGGTATTAAGCATGGCATGATCATTGATGATATCGTCAAGGGTACTCTTAACTTTGCTCCTGTTGTTTGTCCGGAGCCTCTGGGCAATCAGAAGGAAGCTATGGAAGAGATTCGTGTCAACTATGCTTCCTATATCGGTGAGGACCTGGTCATTGAGACTGAGTATACCTCTCAGGATGCTTACACCCAGTGGTCTTTCCTCAACAATATCCTTGGTGTTCAGGAAGTCGTTCGTGCTATCCGCAGACGTTGCCCGATTATTCGTTATACGTTCCTGGATGGCAACGACCTCGAGCGCTACAAGGCCGATATCGAAGATGTCATTTCTCAGTATTCCAGCAACTTCAGATCTATTGCGTTCGAGTATGTCAACGATCCGATCTACACGAACAATAAGATCTTCTACGCTGCTCTTAAGGTCTGCCATCGTGACTTTGTCCAGACTGAATGGTTCAAAGTTACCGCATTCGATCTTGATGCAGTTAGCGAATCTTAAGAAAGGGGCTGCATGAGATTATGAGTAAGTATAATATGTTTACTGACCTGAGATCTCCCAGAGACGTTACTGGCTATACTCTTTATCGTGGTACGACGGACTGGACTCAGCTCCAGCAGTTTGACCTGTTTGAGACTGGCTATCCGTATCTGGTTATGGTCTCTATTCCTGACTTCCTCTCGAAGATGGCTGCTATGGATACCGAGGTTGCTACCTTGGTTAACTCCTATAAGCATATCATCGAGTATGAGTTCACTGGTCTGGATTCCGGTATCGATGATATCAGCACTGATTCTCTCGATATCTCCAATGAAATGCAGGCCATTCAGGTTATCGGTAAAGTCAATGCTCAGGGTGGTGGCCCGTTCTCTATGACCTATAAAGAGCGTGCTGGCGGTACCCTGGCCAAAATGCATGAACTTTATCTGCGCTCTGTGCGCGACCCGGCTTCTGGCTTCAAGACTTATAATGGTCTGATTGGCACTGGTGACAATGCTATTATCAAGCCGAACGAAGTCTCCTTCCAGAAGGAAACCTTCTCCTTCCTGTATATGCATACTGACCCGACTGGTCTGGAGCTCGAGCAGGCAATCTATTACATTGGTTGCTGGCCGACTACTGCTAACCTGTCTCAGTATGCTAGCAAGAAGGGCGACATCAACTTCAGTGATGTCTCTGTTGAATTCAATGGATTCCCCCTGCGCGGTTCTTATATCAATAAGAAGGCCAAGGAGATCCTTGACTGGATGAATAATAGTTCCAACAACCTTATGGTTCACCGTAACAGCTGGGACTACAATTACGAGGGTCTGTCCAATACCTCTACTGGTCTTGCTCAGTCTTCTCTTACGTCCAACAACTAAAAAAAAAATAAAGAGCGGGAGAAATTCCGCTCTTTTATCTTTTATTTAATTACGATAATGCAATTCTCTTTAGAGGATATATACGAATCGTGATTTATATCATATCCAATAATGATTACTGTATTAATCTTTTTGATCTCGTAATTGCTTTGAAGTTTGGCATCTGCAAATCCTTCAGCGCACATTTTATCAAGATGATAAAGGAATTCTCCCACATTCATAGTCGCTGGATCAGATTTTTTGACAAGTTCAAGAACACCATCATTATTCTCTTTAAAATCTACAGAATAACGAGGTGCTTCATCTGAACTGTAAATGAGGGTTCTTTCTTTCACATTCTTTTCAATGCACCATCTTCTAAATGCTTCAGTAAAATCTTCCAAAGTCATAGTATCAGCATCCGTAAAGACGTTTCCAAGATCGCAAGCATTATAAGTGGGAACAGTATTACCAAGATCGCAACTATTTTGTGTGAATGCCATATTAAATTACCTCCAATAAAATAAGTATTTACTTTGGTTTCTATAAATATAATATATCACTATTCAAAAATTTAAAGAGAGGGCTAATTAAAGCCCTCTCTTAATTTATTTAATACTCACCATATCCACCAGATTCTTCAGGCTGTTCAGATTGAACCTGAGATTCATCCTGGCGTTTCTTAACTTCAAGTCTAGCTTGGTCAAGAATAGTCTTATGAGCACTAATATCAATATGAGTACCAATATAATGCATGAAGAGTCTATCTCTGTATTCAGCCTTAACTGCTTCATCCTTTTCAGTGGCAAGCTCTACATCGATAATAGAATCAACGAAATCTTTCGTATTGGTAATAAGCTGGTTCGTATTAGCCATATTCAGGAATACAGGAGGCGGAAGAATAACATCCAACTCAACATTCTCACCATATTCAAAGTTATAAATACAAGTGATCATGCGAGAAAGGAACTTCTGATAAGCTTCCTGTCTCTTATAGACAGTACGAAGGAACTTAGAACTAGACATAGAAAGCTGCATTGCATAATCAACACTCCTTCTAGTCTGAATAATTTCATTAGGAACACCAGTGCTATCAATAGCCATATCATGAAGAATATCCATAAGATCTGTATGGACATCATAATTCTGACCAGGAATAACATCGATAGTCACAGGAGATTCACCAGACTGGCTCTGCGGGATTACATAGTCATTGAATTTACCAGTAATATTCAAGACATTATTGATACTATTGAACTGACGAATACCAAAGTTACCCATCTTGATCTGATTGATAACGTTGATAAGAGTCTGAGCAATATTGGTATCAACAGACTGTTTGACATAATAGGCACGCTTATCCTGACCTCTAGTCATAATACCAATAGTATTAGTAATATACATAGAAGAATATAACTTAGCAGGAATCATACCCTTAGCAAGATCACTAATACCTCTATGAGAATCCTCATCAAAGGTAAAGTAACAATGATGAATATCCTCAGGAGGAACGAAAGTAACCTTGATCATATCAATGCTAGGAGAGTTATAAAGATCATTAAACTTCAGAATCTCATAGATTTCCTTAGAGAGATCCTGGTTGTTATTAACGAACTTCTTATCAATAAACTGAGACAACTGACCAGCGACATATTTTAATGTCTCTTCCTGTCTAGTAGAATCAATATTATTGAAATTAACTCTATTTTCACTACCAGAAGCAACCATAGGATCAGTAAGAAGGTTTCTAAAACCATTCATCTCTGCCATACCATCTTTGCTTCTGAATTCGATATAATAGAAACCAGCGCAGGACTGCTCAATATAAATAGGAATAACAAATTCTCTCTTTAAATATTTTACAACAGCACCAGGTGCTTTTACTTGATACTTAGAAATATCCTGGTCTTTTACATTAGATGCAATAAGACCATCATTCACCGTACTTTTAAGCACATTATCGAAATTGAGATTTCCTTTAGCCTGAGGAGTGTTAGTTTCGTGAATGTGGGAACCATTATTCACTTGAGAAGCAAAACTCTCAGACAAAGACTGAGGCATACTTTTCTTAACTCTAGTAGACTGAGCAACTTCAGTGATTGCAGAATCGATAATACCAGAGTTATTAATCTCAATATTAAGATTGAAAGACTCATTAGGCTGAAGAATAGGAGTTTCTACCATCTTAGTAGTCTTATTACCAACTCTATCGGTAATGACAGACTCAGTCATCATACAAGCATTAGAACTCTGGACAGAACTAGTATTATCTCTGATAACACATCTAGAATTGTCCATAGTTAAGCTAAAATGCTCAGTAAAAGATTCAGCTGCTTTATAGATCTCGGACTCAGTAACTACAGACTCCTGTCTTACATAAGGTTTATTAAGAGAAGTCTGAGGCTTAGTAGCAAGAAGTCTAGTAATAGCAGTAGAATAAGGTACAATATAAACGAACTTCTCACCATACTTTGCAGAGTCAACGTAAATCTCTTCAGCCTTACGCTGAAGATCATACTTCTTTTTCATCTCTGCAATTCTAGTAGAGAGTTTATCATTATCTCCATCAGTGGGGAATTTAATAGTTAAGAAATCCTTAGAGAAGTGATCGGCAGAAAGAACAGAGTCTTTCTTAACTTCCAAGGCTTCTTCAAGATCAGGGAAATATCTACAGACTGTATCAATCTCATCATCTAATTCTTTCAAGAATCTATTACTCATGAAAGTAGAATAGAGATCGTCCATCATCATAGGATCTTCAAACATTGATTGAATGCCATTGATGATCTTGTTATTGCCCAGATTCTCAACAGGAGTATTTCCAGCTTTACTAAAAATTCTAGAGTAGAGAACAGAGATACTGGGCATACCCGTCGTATTCATATTTCTACTTACAATCCCATCAATATTATCATTGATAGATTGGGTGATACTATCAATACTATTTGCAGCCTTAGGAGAAGAAAAATAAGTAGACTGATATAAATCATCCATATTTTTCTGGACATTGGCGGCAATATTTTGAATTCTACGGTTTACTCGTTGGGTATTTTTATCCTCATTTGCCATTCAAAATCACCCCAAATTTCGTATTTATAGGATTACTTGGATGTTTAGGGTATGGTATTGCAAAAAATAAACCATGGGAGAATGAACTCCCATGGCTATTTCTCTTATGCAAGATTAATCATGAAACTGCTAGTCTTTGCTTCAAAGCTAGTAATATCAGGAACTCCTGCAATCTTAATTTTCTTTCTATGAACTGTAAAAGTCAGCATAAATTTATTAGACTCAAACAGATCATCTTGAATAGTGATAGAAAGCTTATCAGTCTTAAGTAAAGGACCCATTAATGCTTTAAATACATAGAAGCAATAGGTTTTACCATTAGGTCCTTGTACTGTGATAATCTTTCTACCTTCAGATACTTTAGCACTATAGATATATTGAATTACTTCATTGGTCTGGAATTCATCAATAGTAAATCCAGGAGCAAGAGTCATCTGTCTATTTCTATATGCTGCAATAGTATCTGTATATCTAGGATACATAAAGCTCAATACAAGCATTGCTGTACAGAGACATTCCATGATATCCTCACCTGTATCCATATTTACAAATCTATATCTCTCTGTATCGAATCCGATCTTACCATTCATAAAATCAGATCTGAGATTAACAGGGAAGATGAAATATGGATATTCCGGTACTGTAAAATAATCTCCCACTTGAGAGATAATAACCTTAGCTTCTGTAGTAAGCAGCATAACTGAAGTAAAGAATAATGGAGATCTTACTTCAAAAGGAATATCAATACTTAATACAGAATAAGATTCATCATAGAATCCATAGAGTTTATTATCTACTGGATCAAGATAAAACTCTTGGCATTTAGAGGCGGATGCCAATGCTACAATGGCATCCAGCCTATCCAAATATCTAAAATCATTCGAAGCGCTGGTTAGGATAACTGGTTGCATAATTTCTCCACTCCATTGCTTTATTAGAATCGAACGGTACATATTTATCAATATGGATATTATCATCATCAAAGATCATACCAACATGAGGAAGAGGACCATTCGCAATATACATAGGATCAATATATCCATTAGGATCGTATACCTTAAGTCCATAGGTAGGCATACATACTTCTTTAAAGAACTGTTGTACGTCATGTAAGAGTTCAGTAAAATCAGCAAGATTAAACCATCTTGTTCCAACTTCAAGCCATACATGAGACTGGAAATCTTCAAAGAACTGTCCGCCACGAGAATAAGTCTTATCTCTCTGACGGTTTTCATGCTCATTAATATGATCATCAATATAGACCATACCAATCTGAGTATTAGGACCTAAATTAAATTGACGATAAATCGAAGGATACAGGGATGCATACAATTATCTTCACATAAGTTCGTTACTCTTATGCAGTTCTCTTACGAACTTCTCTATGTCACCATAGAAGTTGAGACTATATCTTCATCCATATTTTATGGATGCTCTCCATTTCGAATTCACTTGAACCCTACGTCATAATGACTAGTCGTTGAACCTCCTTTCTAATTAAAGTTTGGCTGCTGATTGTCTCTATTGAGAGTTTCCAGCAATTAAAAGAGTTTTCACTAGATTATTACTAATCTAGGCGACAATGCGTCTATCGAAATCGTTGAGATTGTCAAATACCGAGATCGGAATTCCACAAATTCTCATCTTAGAAGTATCCTTGATTCGAGTCATATCCGCGACAAATGCACCAGGGAATTTATCTGTAGGAGGAGGATTAAATTTATTGACATTATTACCCATAATTAATCCACTCTTATCAAACTCCTTGATTCCTCTATTTGTCAAATATACCGTCTGTCTATGGACTTTAGAATAGCGAGTATTATTGACAATAGATTTAGAAAACATGTAGTCTATATCACCAGTCTTTGCTTCAATACAGACCTGGACAATAACGTCCATGATATTATAGAAGACAAAAGTCTTATAATCTTTATAAGGAAGCTCAGAAATATTAGTAGTGATATGCTTATAATCAAGCTTCTTAACCTTAGCTATAGTCTCACCTGTATAATCAAGACTAAATGATAAAGGTCTAGATCTTCCCTTACGACGAGAAGCATACTGAATCATCTGGTCAATATATACAGTATAACTACTAATATTTGCAAAGTCTCCACGCTCTGCTAATTCATTCTTCATTCTTTCATCCACGAAATATTCACAATACTTGAGATTGAAATCTGGATGGCAAATGATCTCTTCAGGCCTTGCTCCTAATTTCTGAATGCGAGCAATCAGATAAGGAATATCGAACGACATGTTCCATGCAAGACAGAAGTCGGGTTTGAAATTATTGATAGCAGCAAAGACATCTTTGATAAGATAAATCTCTTTATGCTTCGGATAAATCAAGAAGTTATATTCAAATTTATCGATTCCAAAATGCTCTGCTCTTTCCTGACCACCAACTGCATCAATTACAAATGCTTTAAGCTCAGGAAATACAGAACCATCTTCAATACTCTTCTTGAAATCAGCAATTTGTGGATTTCTATCTTCTTCAAGTAAGAATGTGAATACCTTATTCATATAAGGCAAGATTAATGTCACTGCATTTACAGGGCATTCACCAGGCTCAGGGAAATCTCCACTCATATACAAAGTATCAACCTCAATATCGAGATAGGACTTTGTAACAGGTCCTGGTTCATTTGTATAAGTTTTACTAAAGAGGAATCTATAATAATCTTCAATATTCATATCAGATCTAAATACATCTGGAATAGCATGAAGCTTAGCATTCTCTCTGAAATTACCAGTAGTTTGGTTGTCTTTATAGAATCGCATATTACCTGTAGATTCTGCAATATCTTTATCGATATATCTATGCACAGCCTCTACAGGTTCAAGCTTATCCTTTTCTTCAAAGAGTCTGTTATAACTAACTCTTGCATCAGGCTTTGCGATATAATAGGTATAAAGAGGATCTTCAATCTCCTCTTTATATTTTAAACCGGTTGTGTTATCTTTATAGACAAGGATGAGACCTTCATGAGTTCTTTCATGATTATCTTTAAAGTTTTTACACAAGGTATTCATGATAGTAATATCATCACCAGGTTTATGAGATTTAAGTTGTAATTGTTCTGGCATTTATATACCTCCTATACGTACTCATTACTAGCGATTTTGATTTACTTAGATGTTTCGCTCATCATAATAATATACATTCGTACTTATTTTTGAGAAAAAATAAAGGGGAGTATTAAACTCCCCTTTATATTACTTAAGACCCATAAGAGGAGTCTTAAGTCTGAGTCGATAAGCAGGCCTATCGGCTTTCTGAATAGCTCTTTCAAGTACCTTCTTAAAGATACTGAAGATTTCTTCTGCACTAGGAATAGCGCAATCGAAGTATCCATTATCGTTTGGATCAAGCTTATGCTGCTTACAAGCAGCAAGATAAGCATGGCCAAAGAGAGTTTTTTCCATCTCTTCAGCCATACTATCAATATAGCCAAAGTTATGGCTATCTTGATAATAATTCTTCAACTTAATAGCTATACCCTGAATATCACCGCCATGATAGATCTGAAACACAGGCTTCTCATCAATATCGACAAACTTCAGAAAATTCTTAAAGCTCTTATACTGAAGAGCAGTAACCTTGTTACCGTAACAAATATTATTGACATACAAGACTGCTTCGATAGGAGCAATGTCATCATTATTAATGACATACATAAGGTCAGAATAATTATCATAGGTACGCATACTGGTTTCCTTTCTTCGTCATAAATGACTAAGCCCTTTATACTGAGTAGGCTAACTCATAATATATTGAAAGATGATATATTACTATCTTCTTTCATAG